>Ga0268261_10004182_pt1 | contig 10775 bp, 8 predicted proteins | sample TergutNc150P1_FD_190353 | JGI IMG/M metagenome (GOLD analysis project Ga0268261, IMG submission 190353) | Nasutitermes corniger P1 segment gut microbial community from laboratory colony in Florida, USA - Nc150 P1 (SPAdes) (version 2) | ecosystem: Host-associated > Arthropoda: Insects > Digestive...
GTGAGTGTCGTGTGTTGTCAGGTAGAGGTCTCTGCGACGAGCTGGTCACTCGTCCAGAGGAGTCCTACCGACTGTGCTGCGTCGTTGTGTGTGATCTAGAAACATCAAGAATGGGTGCTCCATATATACATGACATTAGTCGCCTAAGGGTTAAAACAAATTACTGGAACTCATGGATTTTGGTGAAGGAAGAAAATTGGATTTCAAGAAAACTTTTCTGTTGTGATGGATGGTGCTACAACCATGTTAGGAACAAATGTTGGCTTTACAGAGTTACTATGAACTGAAACTGGTCATCATATTTTATGTGCTAAATAATCTGCCACACAGCGACATGAAATTGAGTGTCGTGATGAATATCACAAATATATTTATAGCACATTCAGCGTTAAACACACAGGACGGTTGAAAAAGTGAAACCAAATATGGTGACTCGTTGCCGCATTCTGAAGTTTGCTGGCTAAGCAAGGGTAAAATCTTAAGTAGATTTATCGCTTGTATAGATGAAATTCAGGTATTTTTGACCGAAATGGGAGAAACTTATCTAACGCTCAATGATGAAACCTGACAGATACAACTGTGACTGTTAACCCATATTACAGATAATTTTAATTCCTTCAGTTTACATCTGCAAGGAAATTATATAATTTTAGGAATCTACAAAGAATGCAAATTTTCTTGTAGAGAACTTACTTTATATGAAGATACCGCAGCTTTGAAATTTAGGTACTCCCTAAGAGGGACAACAAGTGCGTGTAATAGCAAGAAGCTAATTCAAGATTTAGGCATGGATTTTTGGACCATATTTGGCCCAAAAATCCATGCCTAAATCTTGAAATAGCTGGGAATACCCAGTCAAGCAGTTGTTTCGATACTACATTAATTAAGCTGGAGGTCCATCAGCTGCCCATCATCATCTTCACTCTATCAGTTGGTTGTTCTCAGTACAAAACATCATCCTGTTTTTTTGAGGCTTCCATGTCAGAAGTGGACTTCTTAACTTACCAATGAGCAGAAAAGATGCAAATGAAGGCATTAAACCACATAAAGTGCTCATTTTTGCAGAATGTAATAAGGCAACTTCTAGCACAATACCTCAAAGCATGGCCCAAATCTTCTAGGAAGACACCATAATCTTGAGATATTTTGCGTGTCAAATCTGATAGAAGTGGGATTGTTAGCTTTCCGAGACCACCATCCTTCCTTGGTGTGTTTGTCCATGCATGATGAGTGAAGTGAGAATCAACAGAGCAAGCTACAACTTCTGCATTGATTTTTCGGAATTCTTCAATGCGATCATTGAATGCAAGGATTTCAGTAGGGCATACGAATGTGCTGCAACAATAGAAAACAAATATAAAATGTACTCATTGATTTTTTGGTTCTGAAGAATTACACACTGTGGTCTGAATGCTTCTTTGGATGTATTTAAACATACCATCATTTAAATTTCGGGTATCAAGTTATATGATCCACTGATTACCATCTTGGTTGTCACTTTCTTAAAATATTACCACACTGTAAGTTAAAACATTTAGAAGAAAGCTTAACAATGAATTACTCCAGTTTTGTCCCTTCCTCAAGCATGACCAGTAAGTTAAAACATTCAGAAGAAAGCTTAACAATGAATTACTCCAGTTTTGTCCCCTCCTCAAGCATGACCACCATGTTGGAATTGTTGTTGATAAGGAACTGTAAAATACTGATACAGAAAGTTTCAAATGGCTTCATGTTCATAAGGATTTGAGTGAAATTGATCATTTAGAGGCTATAATACTGAAACAACTGCATATGGGGATGGACAGATACATGTTGCTTTCTGAGTAAAATCTAAAAAGCCTAAAATGGAGTGAATTGTGTTAATGCCCTTATGTCACAAATATGGTGAACAGCTGTAGACACGGAAAAGCGATACTTACAAATCCAGAGGATAGAAAAGTAATACCAGGTATTTTCCTCTGTAATCTGAGAGTTTTAGCTGTTTAAATTCTCCATGAATTACTGCACTACCTTCCCAATCAGGAGCTGGCTTTGAAACTGAAAGAAACATACATGCAATTGTTTCAAAAATGCACCCTGGATTGGAACGAACACAATTGTACCTGGTGATGAAATAAGAGGTGTGGCTATTAAATAGTGACACTAGATTAAAAAAAAAAGCACTTATTAGTGAAATTATTGTATCTGCATGTTAGTCCCTTCAAAATAATTTCCAGAGAAAACTCACTGCTGTGTAAGAGCCTTTCATGCCTTGAAGCATCTCCCTAAGTCATTCTGTGATAGTGCTTGAAGTGCTATATGTAACTTTGCCATTTTCTCACGCATGTCCTTAGCTGACTGAAGACAGGTTCTTCTGAGTTAACTTTTCAGTTCTGGGATAAGAAGAAAGTAGCATGCAGCAAGATCTGGCATGAGTATGGAACAGTTTTCAGTGTTGGTATTTGTTTTTCAGCTAAAAACTGGTAGACCAAAATTACTTTGTGCACGGTCTTAGTGCCAAACCATATTCAAATTTGATATTCGTGGATCCATGCAACATAGTACAATTCATACAAAAAAATCCAACAAGATGCAACAGTGTATCAAAATTTACTATTCTATATTTACATGAAGCTCAACGTGTTTCGGGCGACACACCGCCCATCATCAGGAGCCTAAAACTGCACTGGCAGCCTCTGGTTTTTCATATGTGGAAGGTTGTTTTGACGTGTAGTTGCTGGACACTTGTCAGCATCCAGCAACCACACATCCAACAACCTTCCATGTATGCTAAACCAGAGGCTGCTAGTGCAGTTTTAGGCTCCTGATGATGGGCGGTGTGTCGCCCGAAACATGTGAGCTTCATATAAATATGGAATAATAAATTTTGATACACTGTTGCATCTTGCTGGATTTTTCTGTATGAATCATATTTAAATTTGTTGGTAAAATCTTTGCTCACCACTTCTTCGTCCATATTCAACTCCTCTGCAGTCACTCTGATGTCTATATGCAGACACTTTCCCCCATAACAGTCTTCACCTTTCCCACATTTTCATCACATTTCAATATTATGGGACAGTCAGGTCATTCACTGTCTTCCACATGCTCGCTTCTTTCCGAAAACCTTGTGCCACTGAAACACCCTACCTCCACACGTCTCACATAACAAACTGAATATTTTGAGGTGGCAATTTTCTTAATTTTCACAAGAAATTTGATGTTTTCTCATTGCTAAATTTTGTATCAGGTTCAGCATTAACTAGCACATATTTACTTTTGTGATAAATTGTAAAGATCAGTATCTCTGCATGTAGTCTCATTACTTAATAGCCACACCTGACAGTAGTCACGGTCTGGGTTGTTAATGTAGAATATATTAATTAACTCTAAAGACAAGTCCCTGAGAAGCTAGTAATGAAGCAACTTGGTCCAGAAGTTCCCCACTTCTGAGGGGGATTCAAAAGTTCATTACCATGTTTACAACAACCTGCCACTGATCCTTTTCCTTAGCTAGGCAAGTCTATTCCACACCTCAACATCCACTTAACCATTATCCTCCCATCTATCCCTAATTCTCCCATGAATCTCTTACTTCTTGGTTTATCAAAAGTATATTGTATACATTGTTCATACCATCCACTTTTGGAAGAATTACCCCAGAAGATTACTCCACATTTTATAATAGAATGAAAGCATGCATAGTAAATTGATTTGGGTGTGTTAATGTTACTGATATGGACCACTGACCTAACGGCATAACATGTTCCACTTGAGTTAGGAATCGTTTCCTCAATATGATTCTTCCAATTTATGTGGTTATCAATTTGTCAACCAAAAAATTTTGTATTCACTCTTTTTTCTTTATACTTTTTTTATAACAAATATGTAGTGTGGAATGTACTGAATTCTTTGTTATGAATTTCATTATATTCATTTTATCGAAATTGAGAACAAAACATTTAATCATATGAGAGAGAACTACATTTGACACTGAACAGAAATCTTCAAAATTCTTGCTTGACGTTATGACACTAGTATCATCAGCAAATAATACTGGTTCTGATACAGAATAAATTCTCAGGGGAAGGTAATTTACATATATTATGAACAATGGAGGCCCTAGATTTCATCCTTGGGGAATTCCATGTTTCAATGTACAACCAGTCAGGCAAAAAAGGTGATTTTACTTCAACTTTCTGTCTCTTGTTAGTTAAATAAGGCCTCAACCAATCTTCATACACTCCTTGAATTCCACAGAAATGTAATTTTTGCCAATAAAATTTCATGATTCATGCAATCAAAAACCTTTGCCAAAACACAGAAAATCCTTCCAATACGCACGTTTTGTTTAACAGATTTAAATACACCATCTGTCAGTCTGAAGGCTGCATCTACAGTTTGATATCCCTTTCCTAAAACTGTACTGTTCTGTGACTAGTATGTTGTTTGTATGCAGTTTTATCTATATTTAGGGCTAATCTATTAGCAGAAAAAAAAACTGCATTCTTCAAATCAAAAAGAGCAATGTGGATGAAAATCAACTAATATAAAAAAGGTAAAGCAATCCCATTACAGGCCTGGACAGGCCCTGAGGGTTCCAGGAGGATGAGGCTCCCAGATTTGAAGACAATCGGCACATGAAGGTGGTAAGGTTGTCAGCCCTACGCACAGGCCGCCTTTACCCCCAGGAAATATTCCTGGTACTCATTTCTGTTAGAGGCTGAGTCAACCTCAGGGGCATAGTGCGGCCGGAAGGATTATGTCAATGAAAAATTCCAGTGACACCATTGGGAATCAAACCCGCGACCTTCCGGCTTGTAGCACAGTGCCTCAACCAACTGCGCCACTGCGTGCCTCCCATCAACCAATATAATAATATGTAATATGAGTTGCCTATGCCTGTAAATTTCAAGTCTGTATACACTTGTTGATGGACCGAGTGATCGAACTATACTGTCATGTAGAATAACTACCACGTAGTATGGTTCCAATAAAATATAATTGTGTTGACTGATCATCTGTTGTTTTAGTTATTTCTCGGATACAACGGGATGAGCTCCATTACAGTATACTAAAGCTGCCCAACTGGCCGGTAGTATACTATACATTGTTACTTACTGACTGCTTTTGTCCACGTTAGTTTATGATCTATAAATTTTGGTGATCCTTGCGGGTATACAGAACCTCCTGCAAAAGAGTGGCACGATTCCTCTTGAAAGTAACCATTAAGTTCACTTAAACATAGTGCCCAAACGACGGGTAATATACACCTCAGAGGAGACATGTTCCTACCGTCAACGTAGCACGTTTGTAATTGTTTACTTACGATACGTGGTTTTCAACACACAGATCGTAGGGTTCAAACGGCGGACTAGTGGTTACTTGTGGTTCATTCCCATAATAAAAAAAAAATACCATGGTGGCCAACATGTCTCCTGTTGAGTTTCTATACAGTGTGAATCGTAAGGTATAATTGTTTGGCTTGGTAGCATTGACAAATATTTCAAGTTGCAGGAAATATAGTCGAGAACGTCAAGGTTTGAGGAAGAGAAGAAGAAATAAGCATGCCGAGTGAAGGAAGTCAGTTATTGCACTGTTATAATCGTGGATGTGGGCAGAAATTTGACCCAAACGAAAACAGGGAAGGTAATAGGGACATTTTAAAACATATTATATGTCTAATATGAAGGTGCCCAGGAGCTGTGGAAAGTTCTAGAATCCACGTTAGTGTTGCATATCTTTACAGATTTGGATTACTTATATTGATGTTTCGTATCGTTACAAATATAGTTGATGCCACATATTTTGATAAATGAACAATTTTGTCTTTGAAAAGGATTATCTACTGATATGATAGAAATGAAGGTAATTCCTGTCTCGGAAATAGATTTTAAAGATATGATAATATCTCTTAAGTCAAAAACTTAACAGGATATGATGAAATATCCAATAAAATTTTAAAACGTATAAGCTATATAAGTAAACCTTTAACTCATATATGTAATTATTCACTAACTCTTTCCAGAAAGGTGTAAATTTTTAATTTTACGGCCCAGTCATACAAAAGGAGAAAGAACAGAAATAAATACATACAGACCAGTATCATTACTAATAGCCTTGTCAAAAGTTCTAGAAATAGTAATGTTCAAGAGATTGGGTCAGCATTTAGAATCAAATAATATTCTGGCAGTTGAGCAATTTGATTTTATGAAAGTAAATACTTGAAGCACACATTTTACTCTAACCGATAATATACTTCTCACTAAATCAGTGACATCTTCTGTCATCTGTCCAAAGCATTTGATTGTGTCAACCATGATATCCTTTTGAATAAACTACACTGTTATGGAATTCGAGGAATATGCCACCATTGGTTGAAGTCCTACCTTACAAACAGAAAGCAAAGGGTCAGTATATCATCACAAATTTTAAAAGAGGAAAATTCTTCAAGTTTGGAAACTGTAATTAATGGAGTCCCAAAGGGCTCAATTCTGGGACCTCTAGTATTTTTTATTTATATAAACGATGTACCACATGAAATACATCATGAAGCATGTAATCTAAGCTGATGATGCAAGTATACTGTTAACTGCTAAAAGCACTGAAGATTTAAAAATCAAAATTAATTCTTCATTTGTTTACATGTTACACTGGTTCTCAGTGATTGGATTAGTTTTAAATATAGAAAAGACAAATATAGCTAAATTTACCCCAAGTTACTGTCAAAATGAACCTTTCCAAATTATGTACCAAAATAAGGTAATAGCTGGGATTGATAATATTAAATTCTTAGGATTGGAACTTGACATAAATATAAACTGGAAGAAACATGTTTACAAAATTTTGCCTAAAATAAGCATTGTTTGCTACCTTGTTAGGGTGATGTATCCATATGGTAATACAACCACTTCCAGATTGTTTTATTTTGCCTGTTTGCATGCTGTAATGGAGTATGTGTTATAGTCTGGGGGAACTCAGTAGAAAGTAAAAGAGCCTTCCAACAGCAAAAAAGAATAATTGGAAGTATGACCAGATCAAGTTCTAGGACAACTGCAAACCATTGTTTCAGAAATTGGAAATACTAACCTTACACTATCAGTACACAGTTTCCCTGATGAAGTTCCTGTCAACAAATTTGGATATCTGCAAATTTAATTCATCAGTTGATGGTACGAACAGGAGATATAAATTAAAACTACATGAGCCATCAACCAACTTTATAGTGTATCAGAAAGGTGTGTTTTATAGCAGTATAAAAATATATGACAAACTGCCAGATATTGCAGAATTAGTCTCAAACAGGAAATGTTTTGTAATACGATTGAAAAAATATTTAATTGATAAAGCTTTTTATTCATTAGAAAAATACTTGAATACATTATACAGACTATTGTACGTAGGTGAGTCAAAAATTATCCGCACTATTGGTACATGTTTTGCATTTGGCTATACTGCTGGTTGGGCATGACAAAATACACATGGTCTATTCCTCTCCTACCATTGTAGTGCAGGTGTGACCTTCATAGGCCATTTCTGTCAAGAGTTTTTTGCCATAATCATGGACACTCCCAATTTCATTTGCACCAAAGAAGAGCAGAGGGCAGTGATCCATTTTTGTGGGCTGAAGGTGTACCAGGTGTCGAAATGCATAGAATGATGTCAGTGCACTATGGGAACAGTGTCATGTCACAACAGATTGTCTGTTAACGGAGCGAGAGGTTCAAAAATGGTTGTACAAGCGTTAAGCATGGGGAAGGAACCGGACGCCAATTCACATCCATTACTGATGTAGACACTGCCCACACTGTTGAAAACCTTAAGAAACTAAACTTTGAGGTATTGGAGCATCCCATGTATAGTCTTGACCTTACACCTTCAGACTCACCTGTTTGGTCCACTTAAACAAGCCTTAAGAGGCCGTCAGTTTACCATGGATCAGCAACTGGATGTAACGGTGCATGAGTGGCTTGTCTCTCAGCCCAAAACTTTTTTTTCTGAGGTCATAAAGCAGATTGTGCGGTGATGGACAAATTGCATTGTAAAGCAAGGGGACTGTGTTGAAAAATTATGTAGTTGTAAGATCTCTGCCCTTGTTTTTGTAAATATGAAACATACTGTGCGGATAATTATTGACTCACCGTCGTATCTTCACTTTATGTAATTTTAGGAAGACAACGTTTGAATTTATTGTTAATTATTTTTTATGTTACATTGTATATTTGTTGTATAAATGTGTACTGAGTGTTTATAATGACTGATGATCATCATGATAAAAGTTTTTTAATGATGTGTTTCATATCCATTGCCACTGAGGCTTTTAGGATTGCTGAAATGCAATGTGTATATGCACGCGCGTGTGTGTGTGCACGCGTGTGTGTGTATGTGCGTGTGTCCGTGCGCGCACGTGCATGTGCGTGTGCGTAAAGCTGCATACATAGTTGCCCAATAAGAGGCACTGGGTAATAGAAGTAATGAGTTAGGAATTGTCTCTCATCTTGCCAAGGCTGATGAGAGAATTAGTAATATATTAAGTTACTGAGTATTATGATGTAAATGGATGTGCTACTTTGTGGCTTTCTTCAAGTCACACAAACAAAAGATGAGTTACATTGAAGTCTGCTACCCATGAATATGTTATTCTGACTGGGATAAAGTTCAGCATGGAGTTTCTCAGTTCTCGATTTTTGGTCCAGGCTTCTTCCTTGTTGCGTATAATAATGGCTTTCCAGTATTAACTCAGTTGCTATACCCAGTCTCTTCACTGATGGTACTATTATAATACTTGAACCAGATGCAAACTGACTGACAGAATACTGCAAATTTATGTTTTTAAACCCTGTACAAGTGGTTCATAGCTAATAGCCGTACTTCGAACTCTGACAAAGCAGACTCAATAAATTTTGTTGCTAATAGCCAGTTAATAGCTAACACAGATACAGCTGTGGTCATTATATAAAGGACTTAAAACTGGTTTCTCTGTCTTCAAATATGTACTTCTCGAAACTGGAAGAGTCATGTAGAATTAATTATCCTGTAATTACATGCCACACGTTATGCAGTAACTTCTGTTATATCTAGATAGCAAAGAGCTTTAAAAATTGTATTCTTTACACATTTACATTTATTTGTGACATATGATATGATATTCTGGGATAACTCTTGTGACAATAGTGAGATATTTTTATTACAAAAGAAAGTTACCAGAATCATGGCAGGTTTTCAGAGAACTAAATCTCGTAGAGAATTATTACGAAGTTCCCTGCACATATATCCTTTAGGCTGCTGTCATGCAGCACGCTGCTTGCAGTATGGTAGCGATGTGATTATGATAATGGTAAGTAATATGTTACGGGTCCTGTTCACTGAAGGCTATGCACTCAGATGATATGCACTGTTTCAGTGTGAACATAATCATGACTGGTGTAATGGAAACAGTATTAGAGTACCCGTGAAAGTGACCCCACATTGTGTTTTAAATAAGTTACAGTATTTTTAGATTTTTCCTGCATTTAATAAAGCAGCCAACAGAATACTGTATGTATGGAAAATCTCGAATTTCCTGTATTATACAGTTTATTTTTTTTGGTTGATTTGTTAAGTGTTTGAATTACAAATACATGGCGATATGCGACATGCATTTCCTGATTCGTTTAAGCCTTTTCAGATGTTTTCCCACACTAGATAAATTTTGTATGTTTTCTTCTGGGTAATTCCCTGGCGTCTGAATTTTATATGCCGACGTTTCAGAACACTCTGTCTGTTCCATCTTCCTAGGCAAGTAGGTAAATAATTATTTCCCTACTTGCCTAGGAAGATGGAACAGACAGAGTGTTCCGAAACGTCGGCATATAAAATTCAGACGCCGGGGAATTACCCAGAAGAAAACATACAACATACAGAACACGGCGAAAGTTTGAAATTAAGAATAGATAAATTTTGTCCTTTCTTGTATAACCAGAATCTTTGCAGCCATCCAAAATTCATTGTTTCCCAGCAAGCTGTACATGTTTAATATTTACCTCTCTGATGCACGATATTTACTTCCTCACTCATGCATGTATAACCTAACAGCGCTGTAAGCCTAGTGATACTTCTGCCTTCTGTGACACAGAATATGTATCTGTGGAAAATGTTAATGACTGAATGATAGGTGATACAGCAGGCTGAGTTGCCATTGTATCATATCAACCTTTCATGAACATAACCATTGTCATGTCATCTTCAGTGTGGACAGTCCCATTTGGAACCAAGAGTAGAATCATACTGTAAGCTATATCAATCTTATTGTCATTGTAATTGAAGTAGCGTCCAGTGTGAGAGCTCCCTTAGCCCATGAAGATATGTTGCTGGTAGTAATATTTGTAATTGATAACCTGGAAGTGTTTGAGACAGAGTGAGAGATTCGTGCATTCAGTACAAGGCACAGGCATGATCTTCACAGACCAGCAGCAAATCTTACGGTCTGTCAGAAGAGAGTTGACTGCTGGGATAAGGTTGTATAACAAACTCCCCTTCAAGATTAAATGTTTGTCCACTAATGGTAAACAATTCAAAAGAACAATGATTTCTTATGAATCACTTATTGTTCTTTGTTGAAGAATTTATTACTAGGAAGTGACTGACTAAAATTAGTTGTGTAACCACAAACTTTGCATATAGATCGCTATGTACACACACACACACACATGCGCGCGCGCGCGCGCACACACACACACGCACGCACGCGCGCGCACACACACACACACGCGCACGCACATACGCACGCACGCACGCACACGCACACACACACACGC
>Ga0268261_10004183_pt1 | contig 10775 bp, 5 predicted proteins | sample TergutNc150P1_FD_190353 | JGI IMG/M metagenome (GOLD analysis project Ga0268261, IMG submission 190353) | Nasutitermes corniger P1 segment gut microbial community from laboratory colony in Florida, USA - Nc150 P1 (SPAdes) (version 2) | ecosystem: Host-associated > Arthropoda: Insects > Digestive...
AGAAACATCAAGAATAGGCTTTCCATATATATATATATATATATATATATATATGACATTAGTAGCCTAAGGGTTAATTACAAAAACAGTAACTTTTGTTTTATAAAATTGTTGCATGTTTTGACCCAATGGGTCTTAATTAGGCTTCCAAAATATGTAAAACAAGGCTAATTTTGCATTGTTTTTGTAATAAAAATAGTTGTATTGGGCTGTGTTACTTATATGTTGTTAAGGATAGTTTTGTCTTAATTTCTGTCATGTGTGTGTGCACAGATATGAAACCAGCATTTCTCATACTGGAACCTACTTCAGATAATAAAAATTTAATTTGTGTTTTCTTGTATATGAAGATGATTTTGTTGATTGTTGAGACTGAGGGACACCAAAGGCTGTAAGCATTTTCATGGAGTTTATAACATTTTCTTGGACTGCTTTTGAAAATATGTAAAACTCATCCACACCTTGTTTTTATGTCAATAAAGATTCCACATTGAAAATTATTATAGTTTTGAGATGTGAAAAAAATGTTCATTTGACTGCACTTTATTTCGGTATAGTTGTAGCGTAACACAATAGATTTCCTATCAAAGTAGTGAAAGAAGGTTGTTGCGGATTTGCTTCTAATTACCATGTGGTCAGATAAGAACATTGATTCCTTTCCAATTACAATGCTGGCAGATAAACCCTCTGATTTCTCTATTTTAAACACTGCACATACATTTGAATTTTGCAAGTGGAATTTTTTAGGCAATTTTACAATGTTGTATAACTTAAAAATGCTGTGTTAGTTGCAATTTGTTTGAGAATGTGACTGGTTGGCCTGTTTTGAAATGAACATTTTTGTAGTGCTTATGAATTCTATTTGGATCATAATGAAATGTATAAGAGTCTATTCAAATCATAATGAATGTACCAGTTTAAGAAGCCTTTCTTATTCTGCCATGTGTATAAATTTGTCATCATGTACATAGCTGTATTCCACAATGCAGCTGCATCATAAGTGGAATGGAGAAGGATTTGACAGTGCCTGTCAGTACGTATCACAGCTGGTAATAAAAAACTGTGTGTTATCAGAATTTAAATTAAGTACGGTCGAAACTGGTTATAATGACATCGGTTTATGCAACATCTCATCTGTATCCCCAGATATCCTGTGGTTCCAATTAACCCTTTCGTGACCAGTGGGACATATATGTCCCACTTACAAAGAGTCTTTTCAAGTCCACTGGAATAACAGTGTCCCACTCTTTCTCCATGCTACCTTGAAGTATCTCTATTCCGTTGAACCAGTCAGAATGCATTTTTCCATGGAACAGCAGTGTACAAATGATACTGTGTGCAATGCTGCTATGCAATGTTCCAATTAACCTTCTCGTGACCAGCGGTACATATATGTCCCACTTACAAAGAGTCTTTTTAAGTCCACTGGGATAACAGTGTCCCACTCTTTCTCCATGCTACCTTGAAGTATCTCTATTCCGTTGAACCAGTCAGAATGCATTTTTCCATGGAACAGCAGTGTACAAATAATACTGTGTGCAAAGCTGCTATGCAATGACCCAATTAACCTTCTTGTGACCAGCGGGACATATATGTCCCACTTACAAAGAGTTTTTTCAAGTCCACTGGGATAACAGTATCCCACTCTTTCTCTATGCTGTCATCTACCTTGAAGTATCTCTATTCCGTTGAACCAGTCAGAATGCATTTTCCCGCAAAACAGCCATGTACAAATGATACTGTGTGCAATGCTGTTATGCAGCATTGCACACAGTATCATTTGTACATGGCTGTTTTGCGGGAAAATGCATTCTGACTGGTTCAACGGAATAGAGATACTTCAAGGTAGATGGCAGCATGGAGAAAAAGAGGGATGCTGTTATCCCAGTGGAATTGAAAAGACTCTTTGTAAGTGGGACATGTATGTCCCGCTGGTCACAAAATGGTTAATTCCTTACTGCTAACCATGTCAGTTGGAACAACACTCATTCATGATGTCACAAAATATTCAGTGTCTTTCATGATGTTATATCTGAGTTCATCTGTGAGTATGAATATTAAGTTACTGAACCTATCAGTGTCTTAAATTCTTTTTTCCAAATTCTTCAGTTATGAACACACTGTGTCAGTGTAACTCCATAATATCAGAAGTTAATTGTAAAGGTAAAGTTTGCAGTGATCATGCCATGAGTCATTGTGGCAGCAGAGCTATAGCTCCATGCATTTTGTACCTTGACATTAGTTAATTGTTCAAAGAACAAAAGGATATTTGCCCATTTTTCTGCATTACATTTAGACTGTACTGGAATAAGTCTAAAATTGAGAATTGCTTTCAGTAAATTTTCTATATATGTATATTATTTATAATTGCTGGTATGTAGAAATACAGAACCTCAATGTTCCCTCAAACAAAGGGCATTAAAAATACAAATTACAAGGAACCAGTTTTGACTTTTAGTACATGTTCTTTTTTGTGCTACATAATAATTATTGCAGCATGTATCAGAACACTAATAAATTATTTGGTACAGTGTTAGAAAAAAATTTGAGACATGCTGTTTAGACCTTGTGATACATTATAGTGCATGAAAATATTCATGGATTTTGAAAATAGTAATCTATAAGGAGTGTGAATGACACTGCTCATGACATGATAGCTGTAGAGGGAACATATTATAGTTTGCCTTCTTTGTAAACGCAACATGATCGTGTGTATAGCGGCTATGGAAGGAAAGTTTTGCACATCCTAGACCTCAGCAGTAGATGAAGGTGAGTGGTCAGCTTCATGCTTTGGCCAGCTTGTCTCAAGGGGAAATTGCGTACAGTTTTTGCAACCAACATTCTGTATGCATGTATGGTCTCTCCCATGCATGTCAGATACTTTACCAATCTCATCCTTTTTTATTTGATCACCCTACCAAATAGATATTATTGTCACTGAAAGCCAGGCTTATAGTGCTTGTGTATAAGTCTGCATTCAAGCAGGGATCTTTGCTGTAACCAGCAGAGAGAGAGAGAGAGAGAGAGACATGGCCACTACATTTTCCACAGTGTTAGTCTGCCTCTATCTTCATGTGCATAACATAACTGAAACATAATATATTTGGAAAACAACTTCCCCTGAGTTACTCTAGAGTTGGTACTGGTGAACTGTGCACAATGAATTACATAGTGCAGTCCTTCAGAATAGCCCAGTCACATAGGCTTGCAATAAGGAATGGGACATCCCAAACCATTAGCACTGCAAAGAGATGTCAATAGCAAGAAAGCAAACAACAGAATGACTGTGTAGCAATTGTGGGAACTGCTCAGTGTTGGTGAGGCAGGGAGGAAGCCGGTACAACTTAATGCGGCCAAGGGGTCCGGAAGGGCGCCCTGGGCCCAGCTATGTTGCAGATGTTTTTGTATTTCCTAGTAGTATTTATTTGTTGATTTGCAAGTCCAAAAAAATTTTTCACCAGTGTCTGAACCTGCTCTTGGCAGCCTTGATTCTGCTGAGTTTTTGTGTTGCGGTATGACATTTTAGTTTGGCTGAGCCTGATTCTGATGTTTCTTTGTTACATTGTCCCTACTTTGGCACGTCTTACATTCATTATGTTTGTTATACATGGTAGTTTTTCAGAATAGCCATGTTTAATTTTAATATTTTGTCGGCTCTCACTCGTGACTTATTACTTGTTCCTAAAATGTTAATAAACAAGATTTTTGTGAAGTACGTAATGCATCATATACAGTGTTACGTAAATGAATGACAAAGTATTATGTAGCATTATCAATTTGCGTGATCTAAGGGAATTTAGAGCAGATTAAACTGGGAGAACGCTTGTGACCATTCAGTCAAAAATCTTCTGTATCCTGGTTTGATGTCTCAAATTACAAAGATTAAAATTTACAGAAATATAATTTTGCCTGATGTTTTAATATGGATGTGAAAGTTGGACACTCTCACTGAGAGAGGAACAAGGGATGTGAGGGTGCAGGAGAATAGGGTGCTGAGGAAGATATTTTAGGCTAGTAGGAAGGAGATAAGAGGAAACTGAGTAGGGGTTCATATTAGTGAGAACTCTAAACCTATGTGTTTTATAGCTCTGAGCTTCATTGATTATAACAGTGCTTTTCAACTGTAGTAGTTTTGTATGCTGAAATTCTGTTGTGTAATCGATAATTTTTTTAGACCGCATTTTTTTAACCAGTTAGTAGAAGAGCTGGTATAACATTTCTTCCCCTTTTTTGTCCAAATGACTGTATTTTTCTAAAGCAAATAATCTTTGGGTTATGATAACACAAAAACAGAGTGTGAAATAAAAAGTTGAAATTGGCTGGCAGTGGTAAAATGTTACAGAGAAAATGTATATACAGAGCAAGGTGATATGATCACTCTTCCCATACTAGTGACAATAAATTATTGATGTGTGTATATGAATATATTTGCAAGTTTTTTTTAGATCTTCCAAATTGACTGTGCTGACATTCCAGAAAGTCAGAATTCTAAACAGTTATGAGTGATTGTTATAGGAATCTTGATTAAATGTCTTGATTTAGAGTCTCCTTGGCAGTTGTACTGATGAATAATTGATACAATACCATTGCCTTTCTGAAATATTTATTTGTCATAGGCAAACCTTGCATGTGTCGAAAGTTTTGTATATGAGTAAAGAAAAAAAAAACTTTATTTATTGTTGATGAACCTCAAAATTATTTCTGCAAATTCTACCAGTGTATGACATGAAATCTGAATTACTGATATAAATAACTTAGTGTGGTATTTGACATAGTTATGGCTGATGAAGTTTAAGAATTGATTAAAATATTTATTACAGTATGCAGGACATATGTTGCTTATTTCAATGTTAAATTTAACGGTAGTTTTGTAATATTTATTTGCAAATGTTACAGCAAATTCAAGCTTCCTTGGAAGGTTTAACAGTAATTTCAGTATGGAAAGGAGATTGTCTTCCACGTTATGCAGTTTATTTATGCAGACAACTAGAACATTTGTTACATGTATAGACCGTCTAGTCCATGATTTGAGAATATACAATTTGTGTTAAAATATGAACAAAATAATGCATCAAAATATACAAGGTGGTTTGTGAAGTGTGGACATTACTGCAGGAGATGATTTCCTATGTCTTTATGATCAAAAAAATTTAATTTTGGTATGGTTCCTGTTGTAAATGGTTCTGGAGTTAGGGGTGTTTTTTAATTGTTGTTAACACCACTCTGTGAACCTTGCATCACAAGTTGCACTACATATCCTTGAACCAGCTGGAAAAGGAATGGTCAGGGGAAACTGCAACTTGCAACCCATGGTTTCCACAACTGAGTGGCAGCATGAGTTGAGGCTGGCGGTGGTACTTTCGAAAACCCACTTCAAGCACAGGTCACTGTAAACTGATGACAGCTGCTCGAAATTAAGTTAAATTTATACTTGAAATTTATTAGGTATTATGCTTATTTATTATTTTGCTCCATTTAATCTCAATAATCCTTATGCCTGTATTCAAAGTTTCAAGTGGATAATAACTCTACAACCATCCAAAATCGGACACGTTTATATGAACTTTTTGATAACAAAGACCGTGAAATCATTTCCTCCAGTGATGTCCATAAGTCATGAATCTACCTTTTTAAAAATTGTAGCTTTTTTTATAGTGTTGGAGTAAAGAACTGAATTGACAATTGTTACCCTTGTCCATAGTAATTTGCTATGATTCCTTAATTTTCAGTAAATAAACTTGGGTGTAGTTTAAAGGTACTGCACTATACTTTACTTTAGTCAATACTTTGGTAAAATGCAGGAAGAGCAGTAATAGGGAACTGTTAGTTTGTGAACTACATTATGTCACTGAGATGTCATTACTTGTTTTAGCATTTCACCAATGTACTGCAAAATACATAAGCCCTGATTTCTCTCAGTTCTGTAGTGTTGTGACAGTGGTCTGGTATACAAATAGAATTGCATGGGTTCTGGACTTGTCCAACATATAGTTTTCTAAAAGCAAGACACAAATATTATGAAACTGGTTCTGTTTCCCTCTTTGGATGATTACGTGGCAGCACACACGCAGTTGCATCCCACAAAAACAAATATACTCAGCCTGTTGTCCAGTGATTTACAGGAGCTGTTTTGTTAGATGCAACTCGGAAGATGCCTCTCCGCTCTTTCATTGGAGGATGGAAGCAGATCCATTTTTGTAAACAGTGAATTGTTCATGGAACACAAGGTGATAAGTCCAGAAAGCAGACATTTATAAATGATTTCCTAGTATTCATGCCACTGCATTTTTAGTGTTCTGCTATTGGATAAGTAGTTGTTTACTCAGTATTGTAATGGGTGAGAGTACTGATTCAAAACATATATTATTGTCAAAATAAATGTTGATCCAACACAGAATTCTTTAGATGCAGATTTACCTGGTACATTATGAATTATTTGCGAATTAAGGATAATGGGAAGCCAGTATTAGAGCTTAGAAAAAGATATATTCAAAACAGGTGCTCTTGGTTTGTAAAATGTGAGATGTTTGCTGTACAAAGTATGTTAAGTAAAACTGAAAGGAAATAAAAAGGTGCGTTTACAAGCCAATCCAATACAGCTTCTACGTAATAGACATAAGGCTCTGCATGTTGTGATAACAGTGAATAAACATCACTGGAAACATCCCCAGAAGAAACCTTTCATGGGGTATTTTCCTTACAAATTTCGCTAGCATATAGTTATGTTTTTGCTACAAATGAATATAGGTAGACGCTCAACAGAATACTAGTGACTATGAACATACCTACAGCGCACATTTTGATAATTTAATAGTTTCTTCCAGTTTCCGGCACTTAAGTTTCTCAGCACTGTCATTACTGCTTGAAGTGTATGGTCATATGGCCAAATTAACAGCAGGATTGTTGTCATTCAAAAGAAGTAAATTTTACCATTGTGGGTTTGGAGTAGCAAGAACCAAACTTTCAATCAAAGCTAGTTGTTAAAATTTTGGAACCTGAAACCAGTGTCCCCTTTGTTACATTCGAATTTAGCGCCCACTAAGTTTACCTGCTTAGGCCAAAGATGGCAACGCACAATAATCCCTGGTAGGCACGAAGGTAATCGGATTCTGGAGGTAAACTGAGAAAATAAAATTCTGTGACAACTTTGTTGTCCACGAAACTCAAGTGATCGGGACTGTGAACAAAACTGGAACTCTGAAGATGTAACCTGGGTGTACCCTAGCTCAGTACAGACGCACAAAGCATCAGGCGTCTGTTTCGGGCGGCAAGGAAAGAAGGCGCGTAGTCCATTAGAGGGTGAAATATCTGTATGTACTGAGACTAAACAGATTACAGGTATGCAGAATTTCCTTAAATTTGATCACTTGCATGTTAGACAAAAGCTGGTGCATGTGGAACTCCAAGAACTTAAGTATGGAAGCATTATTAGGGGATAAAACGGAGAGTGAATTAGAATCGGCAGGCGTGGTGGCTGGATGACAAAAGATTCACAAATGCAAGTACTTTGAAAACTCAATCGATATCTCTTACCGTAAATCGCTGTGAATTACCTTAACATAGTGACGATGTGGGATACTGGCAAGCATATATATGCCGCCACACCGCCGAATGAACCACATCAGTGTATTTTAACTCATTTTAACAATTGTAACTTTAGCAAGGCTCAGATGGTATGCTCCCTGATGTAGGCGTTTCACACCGAAACAATTGGGAGCTTTTTAATGTAAATTTTAATGCAAATTTAATATTGTTTTTAAGACTATCCAATTGTGCATCAGTTGGTGAAAAAACTTCGATAATGTTAAAATGTGTAATTACTCAAAAGATGAGACACCAACTGTATGCATGCCACATAACCCCACTTTTCTACTGCCATCATTCACCGGTGTGGCGGCATATATATATATGCCGCCACACCGCCAAATGAACCACATCAATGTGTTTTAACTCATTTTAACAATTGTCACTTTAGCAAGGCTCAGATGGTATGCTTCCTGATGATGGTGTTTCACACCGAAACATGGGAGCTTTTTAATGCAAATTTAATATTGTTTTTAAGACTGTCCAATTGTGCATCAGTTGGTGAAAAAACTTTGATAATCATCAAGATGCACAGTATGCACATGAAAATTACACATTTTAACAGTTTGTTTTTTTCTGCCATCTGTTAGGTATGACAGTAAAACTGTTATTAATTAGAATGGCTGAGAACTAATTGGCTGGGGTCAAGTAGCTGGTGTTGCAGTATATCCACATGCACAGTAGATACTGTTTACTTCAGTAGAAATTAACAGACAGTATTCCATGGAAATATGTGTTTAGACACCACAAATTCTTTTTGTTCTTTTTCAGGACTTTGGCGGGTATTCTGAGTTCAGTACATTCGTCAGAACTGTAAATTTATATACCTAGGATTCAAGCAAACCACATTCTTGACTCACCCCACATATCACCATGTATGTTGACCCTGTTCTAAAGTTGTAAACAATTCTGCACTGTCTTGCAACAAGAGTACCAAGAAGTGTAATTCAGGAATTTAAAGGAATACATATTGCTGTGATGGCAAGCATGGTGAGTGTTCAACATATAGTAAATTATTTTACCAACCTTATATCCGGTACGATGCTGAAAAGCAGGCACGATCAGCCGCTCGCCAACACGTGTGTCGCTGCAGTAGCGGCTGTGAGCGATTGCAGATGGACAAGGGTTACAAATGACGGATGAAGGTTAGATAGGGTTTTAAGCTATTTGTATATTGTTTATTGTATATATTGAATTATTTTCGAATGGTATACGTTACATTGCTTTTCTGCTTTCACGTTATGTGTAAGAGTGGTACTCATTACTCATTTCGTTTCTCTTTCATCACGTTTTCATGTTAACACAGGTTCGATTGGATTTATGCTATATCTATATATATTACAATAAGTACGGACTAAGGTTAGATTGGTTTTCTGTTATTTGTATATATTTAAAGTAAGGACGGACTAAGGTTAGATTGCTTTTATGCTTTCCGGTCTCGGATAACTTTTGCACCGGCGGCCATCTTGTGCCCGCTATTCAGCATTCCATCCCTTATATCTATATGTCTGGGTATTTATATGGCCATAAAAGACAAAGGGCTGCACAAAAGATTGAAAATTGTTGAAGTGCAAGGGTTGCTGAAGTATCCCCCAGAATGTATTCTATTCTGACCATAGAAACCAAATATTGTGAGAAGGTTATGTTTATTGTCATTTTTCCACCTTATAAGTTTTGTATAAATGGTTTTGTGCATTGAAGTGGATGAATGTTGTCATACTGGGGCCTGCAGTGGACGTGACAATGTGTAATGCAATGAAAGAGTAATGTATTTTTTTTTCTGATTATTATTGCTATAGCTTTGTGGTTGTTAACCTTGTTGGCGCTGGTACACCTTAAGCTTAAACAGTAAAACAAAATTACCATTCCCCCATTTTTACATGCCAGCAAACAGCAGGACAGCTATGATTAATCATTTTTGTTATATTTAATTTTCTGATACATTATGTTGAGCAAAACTGAGCATGGTTTTAAACTGACTGTATATTATGTTCATTGTTACACAAGTGCGTATGTTGGGTGTTAAGTCTTGTGGCACGGTGTCCTGCATCTGTAGTGGTACATTTTTAATATCACATTGTTCCAGTGTGGAATTAGTTATTTTACATCGTGTCCTGTTTTGTATGTGCTTGAGAATTGTAAGAAATTTGTTATCTAACAGAATTATTATCTGTGATGTTACAGGAGAACATGAATGAAATAAAAGTAGAAAATGATGTGGACTTTGTGAGTGAGAGATATTTCCTTCTTATGAAAACTGAACAAGAGGACATGCCACCAACATTTTCTGGGCAGACAGCTCAGTTTGAGGTGAATTTGTTTATGGATGAAATTGTGCGTGGTTGTGCATGTGTATGTGTGTGTTTTTTTCTGTAGACCATGTAGAATATCGTTGTCATTTCTGACAATTCACACAATTATTTTATTTGAAGAAACAGAATATTTTTACTTGTGGAATATACAAGGTGTGGCAATAATGAAACCGGATTCATGCTCTAACCCTTTATTTAAAAAAAAAAAATCAGACAATCGAAATGTTATCCCCTTCAATGTAGTCCCCTCCCCGGTCCCTACACCGCTCCATGTGAATTTTCCACTGTTGGAAGCAGTGTTGCAGGTCATCTTGTGTTATGCTGTTCAAGAGTTGCATCGCTTTTGCTTTCACTGCATTCATGGACTCCTTTGAGCGCAGACTTGATTTTCGGGAAGAGAAAAAAGTCGCACGGTGCTAGGTCCGGAGAGTACGGTGGATGTTCCATCACTGGAATGTTGTTTTACGCCAGATACCTCTTCACAGATAGCGCGTTGTGTGCTGGTGCGTTGTCGTGATGAATCCATGAGGCATTCTTCCACATGTCTGGTCTCCTTCGTCGCACACGTTCACGGAGGGTCGTCAAAACATTTTTATAATAAACCTGATTGACAGTCTGACCTTCAGGCACCCAATCAATATAGATAACCCCCCGGATATCGAAAAAAACAATTATCATTGCTTTGAATTTGGACTTGCTTTCTTCTTCCTAGGGGATTGGGGGCTCTTCCAATGCATGGATTGTCTCTTAGTCTCTGGATCATATTGAAAAATCCAAGTTTTATCACACATAATTACGTTTTGGAAGAAATCAGGATCATTTTCAATGTTTTCAAGAGTGTCAGCACAGCAATTCACTCGATGTTCCTTTTGCTCGGGG
>Ga0268261_10004184_pt1 | contig 10775 bp, 5 predicted proteins | sample TergutNc150P1_FD_190353 | JGI IMG/M metagenome (GOLD analysis project Ga0268261, IMG submission 190353) | Nasutitermes corniger P1 segment gut microbial community from laboratory colony in Florida, USA - Nc150 P1 (SPAdes) (version 2) | ecosystem: Host-associated > Arthropoda: Insects > Digestive...
TATATGACATTAGTCGCCTAAAGGTTAATAATTTAACCCATATCCTGCTAACGTGGAGAAAATGGTGAGCTCCTAATAATGCCAGCAAATAGCAGATGGGATTTAATTCGGGGTTTAAAGGGTTAATTATGGTATTTCACTAACAGGGTTGGGGTTTAAAGTATAGAGATTACACGCTCCAACTTAGAATAATATGGGGTGCTGAGATGCATGAATATGATACTTTGAATTTTCCGAACATAACGTGCAGGTAGAGAGTGACAGTATTATTCATAAAGAAAAATCCAACAAGATGCAGCAGTGTATCAAAATTTTTATTATTCCACATTTATATGAAGCTTAACGTGTTTCTTGCGACACACCGCCCATCATAGCCTAAAACTGCACTGGCAGCCTCTGGTTTTTCATACGTGGGAAGATGTTGGACGTGTAGTTGGTGGACGTTGTCAGGCTCAATATGTGCCTGACAACGTCCACCAACTACACGTCCAACAACCTTTGACGTATGAAAAACCAGAAGCTGCCAGTGCAGTTTTAGGCTCCTCATGATGGGCGGTGTGTCGCCCGAAACGCGTTGAGCTTCATATATAAATGTGGAATAATAAAAATTTTGATACACTGCTGCATCTTGTTGGATTTTTCTTTATGAATTGTACTATGATGCACAGATCCACGAACATCAAGTGACAGAATTTGATGTCCAGATCCAACAACAAATGCCCCCCCATTTTCTTTTGAAGCACTAATGCTGGATAAATGCAGTTAGACCATTATGGTGTATACCTCTAACATTCCATCCACACTTGACTTGCCCTTGATAGAACCTTGACCAGTTATCATATGTATGTATATATATTTACATATAGACATACATCTTTACATTATATATATATAAATTAAAGATTCTTGAGTGAATCAGGTGTATAATTTGAATTTCAGTTTTGTGAAATGTTTTTATTGACTCCCCTCTCCACTTTTTAATATTTTCCAGTTTGTGACGCGAGCTGTGAGGGTGATTGACCTTATAACAAATATTGACATGCAGGCATTCCAAATGCATGGGGGATTAACGAGTTTTATTAATCGTTTAGAGGTAAGTGTGATGTGAAATTTAGTTATTCTTTATTTGTAATATAGTATGGTCAGTACTGTTGGAGGATAATTTATTTTTGCTGTACAGATGGAAGTGAATGTTTGCCGGAAGGAACAGCCATTTGAGATAACATTCCCAAGTTCTCAACTGGAAGTCCAAGATCAATCAGGACAAGGTGTTGCAGCACAGGCCGTAAGTGCGCACAACAGTACGGAGCTTACAAATGTGGTTGCTGATGACAGTATTCCAAGTGGTAGTGAACAGAGTGCAGATAAACTCAATGTGAGCACACTGCTGTCCCCAATGGAAGTGACACTCACTGCTCCCCAAGAAGCGTCTAGTTCCCAGACATCAAATATGACGGTGCAGTTGCCTCAGCAGTCGACATCAGTTATCCCCTCTGTGTCAAGTGAGACTGCCGTGACAGCCTCACAGGTGGCGAGTTGTTCAAAGTCCAGTGTTGCCCTGCCTGATTACAGTGCTGCCAGGACAGGAAAAACATGTCTGCCACAGCGGGCAGCTTTGCTCAAATCAATGTTAAACTTTTTAAAGAAGGCCATACAGGACCCAGCTTTTTCAGATAGCATTCGTCACGTGATGGAAGGTTCACTTCCTTCCTCTCTGAAGCACATCATTAGCAATGCCGAGTACTATGGACCTTCTCTGTTCCTGTTAGCCACTGATGTGGTCACTGTGTATGTGTTCCAAGAGCCATCCCTGCTTTCTTCCCTACAGGATAATGGCCTTACTGATGTGGTCCTACATGCTCTACTTGTGAAGGACGTAAGTATAGTCCCAGCATACAAATTGTCTTTGTTCACACAGTGTTTGTTTCGTTGGTAACATTCATAGTGTCAATTTGTCATCAGGTACCAGCAACTCGAGAGATACTAGGATCACTGCCAAATGTATTCAGTGCTCTTTGCTTGAATACCCGTGGTCTTGGATCTTTTGTGAGGTGTGATCCGTTTGACAGACTCTTCAAAGTCCTCCTCTCTCCTGTCTACCTGGCTGCTATGAGGCGCCGTCGTAGCTCTGACCCCATGGGAGACACAGCCTCTAACCTTGGCAATGCGATGGATGAACTGATGAGGCATCAGCCAAGTTTGAAAGTGGATGCAACATATGCGATAATCAAGGTAATATCGTAACATCTTTTCACCTGTTTATTTGAGGATGTTATGTGCTATTCTAGTCAGATGATGGCTTAGAGTCTCATCCAGGGCCCCTACAGTTTCACCATTTTCATTGTTTTATATAATCTTTGTATGCAGGTATGAATTTTCAGGGTTATAGACAAAATGTCTTCAAGTAAGTATCTCGCTGCTCAGAAGGGTGTCCTTTTTGTGGTGGTTGCCCTGGGGTTCAAGAAATTCTCTACATTTATTGACCCTTTTACAAGAGCCCATTACAGGTATGTTTCCGAACTAGATGTATCCATTCCACACTCTTATGCCCTGTTTGCTTCAAATCCACTTCGTTGTTATTTTCCTGTCTAAACCTCCGTCATCCAAGGTCTTATCCCTGCAGGTTTTACAGTCACACTTTTGTTTCTGGTTGTCTTATATCCCCTGCATTCAGTGTGCCACACATCAATCTCCTGTATTTGAACATCCAAGCAGTGTTTGTTGAACAGCATAACTGCTTCTTTTCGGATCTATTCCAGTTCATAATTCGTCAATCATCCCACCGTTGAGCATTTTGCAATTAGATACTGACGGTACTGTGAAGTGAATAACATAAAATTATATGGAAATGAATTTTCCTCATTCCTGTTCTTGTTTGCTTATTGGATTTTTAAAATTTTTACGGTAAAGTTAGATTGTGTAGAACACTTACAGTCTGTAGACATTTTACCCCATTTTTCTGTGAAGTAGGTCAGAACAGTCAATCCTCTGCTGCTTGCAGTTTAGCATCTGTTACTGCTGTCTTGTTTTGTTCATTGCTAAGTGATCATTCAACTTACTGCACATGCCACGTATGTTCTTACTGCACTGAAACCAGAAACTCCTCATACTGTTGGTGTCTCAAGTTTGTAGCCTTTACCTTAAAATCGTAGTGCTCAAAAAGAAGTTTCTTGTTTCAGTTGCTTGAGGAACTGTGTTCCCTTGGTCGCGACCCCAAGTATGTTTGTTGGAGAGCACAAAACAAAATGGAAGTGTCCCCTGCTCCTGTTCCCCGCCCCACTGGAAACAATGAAGGGGGTAGCAGTGATGAGGAAGATGAGGATGAGGAGGAAGCATCTACTTCTTCACATCCCCAGCGTGAGGAAGCTGTTTCAGATTCCTCTGCATTGCATGAGAAAACACCCATTGCTCTGATTGACTACATTCTCAATGTGGTATGTCTGCTTTGAAACCTGTATGATTGTTGTTAAATGCTGGTAGAATTTAATTTTTGGTGAGTTGCTGTTGACAGGACATTGGCTTTAGGGTTGTTAACAAAAACACTATCTTTTATGATGATAGGAAACCAGAGGCTGCAACGTCAGTTTGATGGGCTCCTGATGATGGGCATAGTAATGCCCGAAACATGTTGAGTAGTGTCTACGACAAAGCAATAAATTTTACGATTGATTTTTGCATCTAGTTGGGTGTTTTTATTTGAGTAATTGAGGACATTGGATATAGTCGTTTTATATAGTTTATGTGTTTCTGTTGACATTGTTCAGTGGGTTATGAATATTTTTGTGTGGAAATATTATAATTGTGTTGTATTGAAGATTTATAAGAAGACTGTTGAAATCATTGTGGTAAATTTGCTGAGAAAGTAGAGAAATTAAAATGCTTTCTATGTGGGATGTGTGAAATTTTTTCTTGCTTTTTGCTTTTAGATGAAGTTTGTGGATGCGATATTAAGTAACAATTCAACAGACGATCACTGTCGGGAATTTGTCACTCAAGGTGGACTAGTCCCACTGTTGTCTATCCTTGGACTACCAAATCTTCCTGTTGACTATCCAGTTGTAACAGCTGCGCAGGCTGTAGCATCTGTTTGTAAGTCAATTCTGGTGAGTTGCAAGTTTAATTTAAGTGATATTTATGTATAGCTTTAATTCATAAACTTGGTAATCTTTTTCATTACGTGAGGAGTTTCTTTGTAGCAGGTGGATGTCAGTGTGCATGTAGATTCATCTCCATACAGGTTACTGAATACTAAATTCACAGATTTGAAGGTAGAATATGCCTTCTGTTCTTGGAGAACATTTCTGCAGTGACAAAAAGTGAATGAAAGTGGAGCATATTTGCACCATGGTGTATCTGCTGTAAAGACGTGTATATTTCATGATAGCCAGCCAGGTAAAGTCAAATCTCTATGTATTGAATGTCTGAGGGAATGACATTTCATACTGTTGGTTGGGGTGTTAAAAAATGACATTAAGGAATTGATTATCATCTTACTAGGTTTATTGTACATAGTGGTGACAAAAACAAACGCACTGGTCGTGTGGTAATAAGTTCCATTGAGAGAAAATTAAATAATGTTTTTGGGTGAGCAATCCTGAAGGATGGGGTGGTGTGTGTACAGAGTAGAAGTAGTGAAGATCCTGAAGCTCATATTTTATTAACCTTTTAAAGCCTACTGGTTATGTGATGCACCAACAGGTTTAACGTTCAAGAATTGTACTTTCTGCCCACACTGTATTTATGTGTTTCGTATTTATCTGAGAACAAACAGCGACTTGTGCCACTTACACCATAAACTGATTGGTTTTTAGAACCGAGATGAAAAGTGTTTACTGCGCGGTACGAACTGGGTCTTTAAATAAAGCAGTCTGCGCTTCGTCTTTAAATGGTTAAGATTGTTTTCTTTTCGGATGTGAAAGGCAATCTTTTGAAATAGTCTGTGTGCATATTGCATAATGTCATAATAACTACCACCGCCACCACAGGAACCTCAGATTTCTTATATGTAGTTCTGTTCATATTTAACTGTGCTATAGCCATGTCTATTGTAGGCCATGGTAAATAGACAGCACCACATGGTCGTAAGGTAAGGAAAGCAGAGATATTGTGTCATTCTGACATGTATGTTACCAGTGCATTGTACAAGAAACTGATTGGTGCTGTGCTCTGTGTTTCAGAACCTTGCACATGAGCCTCAGGTACTGAAGGAAGGCCTTCATCAGTTGAGCAATGTACTTGAACGGCTGCAGCCTCTTCACAAGCCTGTCAAAGCTCCTGGCAGCTCAGTGTTGCTACATGAGCTAGCATCAGCTCCCAACCTTGACACAGCATTTACGTCAGTTACTGCAACTCCCCTCCTTCATGCAATTGGTGCTGCACATGGTTATGTTGTGATGTTCGTCCATGTTTGTCGCACGGGGCAGGTCAGTATTCAATCATTACACTAAAGAAATATATATGTGTGTGAGATGTCTGATATCAGTTTTGGCACAGCATACAAGTGGTCCAGATCGAGAACCAATGAAGAATCATAACATGACAATATTCAGAGATTCACATCTTCTGAGATATGATGCTGTTTTGACGTTCATGGGATTGTGCATCATGATATATTTCTATAGTAAAACCAACTAGATGCACAATTTTCGAGGTTATTGAATATCACTCTACACGTTTCGGACGGCCTCTCCATCCATCATCAGGAATTCAAGACTGTACACACAGCATAAGGTATATGTCATACGGGTTAGTTGACTGCTTGCTAGCAGTCAACTAACCTGTATGACATACACCTTATGCTGTGTGTACATTCTTGAACTCCTGATGATGGACGGAGAGGCCGTCCGAAACGTGTAGAGTAATGTTCAGTAAACTCGAAAATTGTGCATCTGGTTGGTTTTACTATAGAAACATGATGCTGTGTTTGTGGGGTGAGTAGATCCAGATATTTTGAAGGATCGTATTACCTCCAAAACACTGGGAACACTTGCCCAATGACGACACAGTGTCACATCCCCGAAGACTTCAATATTCAGCACCTCTGCTGTTAGAACCTCCAGCCTTGTACAGTCAGGGTACCACAATGCACTTTGATTATGCTCTTGTGTTGGGAGTCCTAGGATGGTCAGTGCTGGCCTGCAAGACAGTGCCTTTATATGACATGCCATTCACACTTGATCATTGTCTTGTTAGCTCTGATGTAATAGAATCAAGATGATACAAGGAAGATTAAAAAGATACAACACATGAATAGATAGTTGCTTATTTGTAGTTGGAGGAGGGAGAGGGACTGGGAGGTAGGCCACCATCAGCTGTTTCAGTCTCAGACGCTGAAGTGCATAGCCTGTACAAGTGCTGTACAGTTCGTACCTTATCATAATAATGATATTTATTGTTAGGTATAAATGGGAATACTGAACTGGAAGTAACTGTAGGGAACAACTGATGAATAGACCATATATGACAGCATGAGATGGCAGCAGGTGATTGCATTAATGTGATTGGAAGCTGAGATAGAATTTGATTGTGACAAGAACTGTAGTGCTAAAATTTGGCACTTTATGTAGGTGTGTCTCGTCTGTAAGTTTCAATGTCAGAGAAGTCCAGAAGAGTCAGGTTGAAAATTGCAATTTTTTATGTTGATTTGACATTCACTGGCCCCCTACACTTCCAGTGTATGGGGCCAGTTCACTGCACTGAATTTGGCTAGAGGGTGTTATGTTTTATCGCCATTAATGTTAGAAAGTGGCGGAATGTCACTATCTGTGATGTAACTTGTACCCTTGAGTTGATATTGTGTGTAGTCATATCTTATGAAGCTTAGTGTGAAAAGTTCTTGTACTCAGATGCCTGATTTCAGAGTGACATCCGGGCGCTGTCCTTGACACACTGGGGCTCCGAGTTGGGACTTAGTGTGCTTAATGGCTTGGCTGAGTTGTATACATCTTTAGTATGGGAAAGCACCCTTCTTCTGGCACTGTGCAGTGACGATATAATTCCTCCAGGCTGCAAATTTGGTAAAGAAGACATGGAGAAACTTCTGCCATCAGAAATGAGGGTGAGTGTTTATTTGACCTGTAAGAGTTTCTTACATTTGTCAGGCCATCTGTGCTTTGTGGGAGGGAATTTTGTCTACAGGACAGAGTTTACAAAACTCGTATATTTAATTCTGTTTAATTTGTTAGCTGGGGGCACGTGGTAGCGCAGTTGGTTGAGGCACTGCGCTACAAGCCAGAAGGTCGCGGGTTCGATTCCCGATGGTGTCACTGGAATTTTTCATTGACATAATCCTTCTGGCCGCGCTATGGCCCTGGGGTTGACTCAGCCTCTAACAGAAATGAGTACCAGGAATATTTCCTGGGGGTAAAGGTGGCCGGTGCATAGGGCTGACAACCTTACCACCTGCATATGCCGATTGTCTTGAAATCTGGGAGCCTCAACCTCCTGGGACCCCCAGGGCCTGTCCAGGCCTGTAATGGGATTGCTTTACCTTTAATTTGTTAGCCTTATGTTTGGGTCTCTGACCTTTACTGGCCGTGCATTGTGTTATTGTGACAGCAAGTTTGCACTGTCCACTGGCTGTGTGTGGTACTCTTGGTAGTAATGCAGTTACTTCGAGGTTAACATACAGTTACCAGTCCCGCAGATTTGGAGATTTAATATCTATGTACTTGGGTGACAGACATTTCGGTTGATGTATTCCAGCCCCAGAAGACATTGTTTTGCAGCTTGTGGAACTGAGACATATATAGGAGGGCAGTGTTAAAATTAACTGTAGAGAAATATTTTGGGTGATGTGATGTGGACTGAAAAGATAGTGGATAATTAGTGGTGACACTTCTGTGTGGTTGAGTTTTTATTTGTTTATTTATTTGCATTAATTGGTTAATTAATTTAAAGAATTGTAATTGACTATTAGAATACACTGGAACTTCTTAAATTGTGACAAGTACACAAGGACTATTCTGTAGCAGGTTGTCATTTCACAGTTTCATCCATACACTAAATGTACAGATCTTCGTCTGTTGTAGGGTGATTCACACCAGTCTGGTAACACAACAGATGCTTCAACCTCGGAGACTGCGATGGAGGTGGACTCAGAGTCCAGCAGTCACATGCTTCCTCCAGCTTTGCAGTTGAAATATATTAAACCTTTACTGGGCGCTTCATCGAGACTTGGAAGGACCTTGGCAGAATTATTCGGTCTCCTAGTCAAGGTGAGTTAACAACCATACATTCTGCCTCAATGTCAGTACCAGCCATGTTATGATGGGCGTGAAAGGGACATGATTTTTGCATCTTCACTGGCTGATGTTTGTGAATTGGCTGTCATGCATTTAAAAGTCACAGTCTTCAAGTGCATCCTTCAGATTCCTTTTGCAGATGCTTATGCAGCAGGGCGTCTTTCACCTTTAGCATTATGTATTGTATATGATTTATATTAATTATGCCTTTCTTTCCCTTCAGTTGTATTTGTCAGACCTTATAAATATGTCTCACTGATGTGTTAGTATTGGTCTTCAGGTTTTTCAGTTCGTGTACATCTGTAAGGCAATGAAGGTCAGACTTCTTTCTTATAATAGAACCAACTAGATGCACTAATTTCTCTAAATTTTTTTATTTTGGAATTAAACTCTACATGTTTCAGACATTTCCTCTGTCTCTCATCAGCAGTTTTTCACTGTACACACAGCAATGGTATATGTCACACAGGTTTGCTGACAGCTTGCGAGCAGGATTAGGATGGAACATCGTGATTCTGCTCGCAAGCTGTCAGCAAACCTGTATGACATATACCTATTGCAGTGTGTACAGTGGAAAACTCCTAATGATGGACAGTGGAAATGTCTGACACATGCAGAGTTTCATTCCAAAATAAAAAAATGTTGAGAAGTTAGTGCATCTAGTTGGTTCTATTATGAGAAATTTATCACGATGCACGGCCACATGAACATCAAAGAAGATCATAGATGTTTATGCTTTGATACACAAGAATTTGACCGTTTCTGTCCCCCCACCTTACAAGCTACATTGGATTCTAAATAGGAAAAGATGACCAAGACTTGTTCCAGCATTACTCTTGTGAAAAGGGAGAAAATATTGGGCATCGGGTTGATGTGATACCGGCAATTTTGGGTTTAGTACCTATTTTTTGGAGTATTATTCTAAAGCTTTTGTATGATTCATGTATGAAAAATTAAAGAATTTGTGGTTTATTATTCCAATTCAACTCCGTAACTGTGACACTGCCCACTGGAGAGGAACGTTTCTTCTGAGCATGTCTCAGAACTCCCACCATGTATCCTAGACAGGGGATTGGCTGAACATACAGATTTTAATTGGGCTGAGTTCCTATTCCATAAGTGCCATAATTTTGAGTTTTTAACTGCATGAAATGTTGTAATGGTGATTTGTTGAACTGTTGTAATGGTGATTTGTTGAAATGTTGTAACGGTGATTTGTTGAAATGCTGTAATGGTGATTTGTTGAAATGTTGTAATGGTGATTTGTTGAAATGTTGTAATGGTGATTTGTTGAAATCATAAAGTGAATGAGGTAGAACGGGGTGCGCCAACCCTGGGCGGCCTGATGCCTGGCTGAATAATTCTTGTTCAGAGCTGGTTAATTTATGTGGGTCTTCAGTATGGACCTTGCACCGTGTGGTTGCTGGAATTCTTAGGTTTCTGCTAGATTTGTGGAATATTTGTGGACCTATGTTGAAGAACTAAGGTCATAGATGTTAAGGTCTGCTCATTTGCATAAATAGCTTTGTATTAGCACACACATTTCTGTTTATTCGTAGACTTCAGGTGAGTTGTAATTTTGTATTCTGTTCACTGTGTATTACACAGTTTTTCTGATGTAAAGAAATTGTGCATTGAATACTGATCAGTGGAACATGCTAGTACTTGTTTAAATTTAATGTTCATGGATCCGTGGATCGTAGTATGAATCAGTAGAAATAACCAACAAATGCAACCTTGTAATAGAATTTATTATTCCGAAGTTTATTGAAGGCTCAACATGTTTCGAGCGGTGTGCCGCTCGAAACATGTTGAGCCTTCAGTAAACTTCGGAATAATAAATTCTATTACAAGGTTGCATTTGTTGGTTATTTCTACTGATTCATGCTAGTACTTGTTTCTGTGCAAGGATGCACAAAGGCTGCTATTGATAGTAACGTGCCTTATCACTATGCAGACTTCTGTTAGCTCTCAGACTACACCAAATAATCGCAATTTTTCTCGTAGCTATGTGTTGGCTCACCAATCCGAGCACGAAGAGGTCAGCAAGTGCCCAATACCCCAGCTCTTCCAACTTCAGCTGCACGGGCGGTAGCTACTGCTCTGAACATTTTGTTAGCTAATGGTCTTAACTGGACCAGGCTACCACACACAATAATTCCAAAGTTCAAGTAAGTGTGTCTCAGAAGTAAGTGGAAGTTGGTGCGAGTTGTTGACCTTTCTGTCCTGCGGTGATTTTACTGCTTGCAATTTTTATGCCTTAATTGCCATGTCAGCCTCTGTATTAGCCTCTGTTAGTTTCAGAAATTGTGTTTTGTTGTTTCTGTCAACCACAGTACATAGAAGTGATAGTGATACTGTGCCAGTTACAGAATGAATGAGAAAGTATTGTAAGTTGTTGGTTATACAGTACAGTAGATCATTCTTTTTATATATATGTGTATGTGAGTGTGCGCGCGCGTGCGTGTGGGTGTGTGTGTGTGTGTGTGTGTGTGTGTATATATATATATATATATATATATATATATATAT
>Ga0268261_10004185_pt1 | contig 10774 bp, 10 predicted proteins | sample TergutNc150P1_FD_190353 | JGI IMG/M metagenome (GOLD analysis project Ga0268261, IMG submission 190353) | Nasutitermes corniger P1 segment gut microbial community from laboratory colony in Florida, USA - Nc150 P1 (SPAdes) (version 2) | ecosystem: Host-associated > Arthropoda: Insects >...
CTGTATGTAAAATGTGAATAATACAGGAACCAAAAAAGGTAGCATTATGAAATAAACGGCATTTTGAAGAGAAAAATGGAGAGTGTGCAGCTTGTTTAAAATACTCAGTACTTATATTTGTTGAAAAAAATATATATAAAATGCGACATCTGGAGGGTAGCCGTACGCCCGTCCTATATATAGGACGCACCGTTCTTAAAGGTTAATTTATTGCAGATATCATTCACAGCCAAAAGTACAGATAATACACTGGACAGTCACAAATTACATGACTGCATAAGCCTATATACACCAGATATACCACAGTGCTTAGTGCACTGATAGAGCAGTGTGCCCACCAGTAATTTTGCATGCAACACTCCAGCTATGTTTGTGACTAATAGCAAAGTGCTACTGACAACATTTTCCCATTCCTGACACAAATTTTCTTTGTATCCACATGAATTCATTGACAGTTTTTACACATGTGTTATGAATCTGCACTACATGGCCATAACCCTTTACCTTCAAAAGAACATCTAAACATACACTGCCATGTGTGTAACCTAATATTGTTCTGGAATTGCCTTGTGCTTTGCTTCATGCAAAAAGGTTCATGATTTACGTCATGTGGCCATGGAACATGTTTGTAACTTTAAAACATAACCAACAGAAAACTCTGCTTAAAACTGCTGGCTCAGAGGGACAAATTACATTTCTTCATATTTTACTAAATACAATTGTATAAAAAATTTTTTCAAATAAAGTTAATGAAGTATATGTGTGCTATACATGGAATTTTTGTCTGATAAACTCTTTCTTAGAGAATAAGATTCATTCATTCATGTATTTACTTCCATATATCCATTTACAGGCGCATTCCAAGGAAGTAGAGACAGTCACAATATAATACACAATATATCCATTGAATTACTGACATCATAAGAATACAATTGTATATAAAATCTACAAAATAAATTTTCAATACACTGTGTTATTAAATTGTTACAATCTAGAATATATCTTGTTCCTTAAAATTAAAAAATTCATCCATAGAATTAAATGAATTCACTGAGTGTGAAGATTACTTCAGACTCCTGGACAAGAGCAACACAAAACAAGACTCAAAAAAATTCACCATTGTCACTGTGCATATTAGGATTCCAAACAACCAGAACTCACAGGTTAAAAAATTACTTCTCCATAATCTATAGCTTCCATTTTGTCTCAAAAACTATGAACTGTTCAGAAGATAGTGTCTGAACTGAAACTCAAGTAACTTTTCTAAGACTGTAATTCCACGCTCATCCGTTCAATTCAACAAGGCACAAAGAATTCATAAAACTATATAGTTATCACCATAACACTATAGTACAAACATCATGTTTACATTTAAGGTTTGTAAGTTCGTGCATCATCGTACAATTCAAATAAATCACCAACCAGATGCAACAATTTTCCAGTTTATTATCCTGACGTTTATTTACAGCTCAACATGTTTCAGGCGTTCTCCTGCCCATCATGAGGAGCTCAATGACTGCAGTAGCAGCCTTTGGTTTTACCTTCGTATCGTGGTGTTAGCCGCGCTGTGTTCGTGGTCGGGGCGCCTGGCCCAACCACGAACACAGCACATGTCTGTAGTCTAGTAATTAAAAAACATCAAGATAAAGGGATCCCCAGTGGGATGATTTAAATACTGAGTGTCGCAACACATGGTCATTATTGCCTGTAATAATGGCATAATGCAGTTTGCTAACAGGGTTTCTTCAGAAAGTGCCAAATGTAAGTACATCTTCACTAGTGTATAAAATAAATTTATAGACACAGAACTTAGGGATATGTACAAGAGTGCTTATTGTCAAGGAGTACTACTTCCATTATGATGTGCTGAAAAATATTTTGAAATCAAAGATGGTAGATAATGAAAAACTGATATTTTGTCTTTGGCTTCTCTAACAAACATCAAGTTTAGCCCTTCAGCACATGGTTAATTTTCCTCATCTTGTAGAGGCTGAAGAAGACTCATCACAAAGTCACGTTTTTATATTTAACTGACTGACTTTTAAATTATTCAACAGAGGTTTCTTAACTGGAGGGTTTACATAGCAAGCAATAAAATTGGGAGAGGATCATTAATGGGAAGTCAAGATTTGGGAGAAGGCAACTGCAGTCTATTAAAGGTATTATTCCAGTAATTATTTGGAGAGACACAATATGATAATGGGTGTGTGTATATTAAAAAAAAACAGTACTAACAAAGGCAAAGCTAATGCCTCTAAACAGGAATTTGTCATGGCTTCATGAAGAAACTGGACATTAATATAATGCTCATTTAAAATTTAATGAACTGTATCTTCATTTGTTAATGTTACCATTAATCTGCAAACACTCAGTTTTAAATATAAACTTCAATGAGACCTTGCAGTAATATGTTTGTCTAGAATCTTTGGCTATCTGATCATCTGACCTTGACTCTCCAGCACAGTGCTAGTTTTATCTCATGCAGAATCATCATTTCTCTTGTACTTTCATCCCTCAACCCTTCTTCCTTTCCTTTGTCCTACCCCTTTCATATTTTTAGTTTCTTTCTCAAATATGCCTTTCCATCCCTTTCTCTTTTTTTTGCCCTATCATGCTCTTCCCCTTTCTTCCTTGTCTCTCCTTTATGTTGAAACTGTTCCCTCATCCCACTTCTTCCTTTCCTTTATCCCATTCGTACCTTTACCTCCTTCCTCACCTTCTCCTGCACTCCTTTCCCACATATTTCATTCCTCCATACTATCACATTCCCTCCCTCCTTCCTTCCTACTTCTTGGCAAAGACCACTAGCCATTATGAATGCCGTCACATCTGGTTATAGTACAATTAAGGTTGACAGGAATCGTACATTATATAAATAACACTGTACGTGAGCAACTTCAATAAGCATGTAAAAAGGAAGAACACATACGCAACTAGATTATTTGGGACATGCAGAAAAAATATCAGCACTACAAAGAAAAGTTCAAAACCTTAAATCCCATTACTTGTAACATTATTGCATTTTTCACCAAAACAGCTATTGGCTGCTCTTGAGAATCACTTCTGCAAACCATCTTCAAGCACTCTGAAAAGTATGTGTGACCTACCGACTATAATGTTCGGACAATGTGTGACCTACCGACTATAATGTTCGGACAATAAACACTACAGAGGTTTAATTTTTGAACACTGAAGAGACAAACAGTCATAGCAGAATGCAGTATAATAAACAGGTAAAGGTAAAATCGTCCACGTGCTTAATTAAGCATAGCAAAAAGGTAGTATACAGGGAAGGAGAGGTACAGCTCCATGCATTTTTAGACTCAGCACAATATGGAGGTAATTGATCAGTTTCATCCCAATCCCATTACCTTGCAGAAAGCACCTCGAGTACCCATTCAATGGGAAATAGTTGAAATATGTGTCCTGATATCAGCAAGGACCCTCCTGCTATCTACAAAGCTTTGGAAATGAGTTTACTTGTAACTGCAATTATATCAGCCTCCCATAAACTAAATATCAAATAATCAATGTTCAGTATCTTATAACACAAAATTTTAATTAAAGCATATCAACCACAACACACATAAATTTAACTACATTCAAGTGTTGAAAAGTCTTCGTAAAATGACTGTGGCAAAAAATATAAGGCAGATTTGTCCCTGTGCTTAAAATAAGCACTACACCATAAAGATATATGTTACAGTGGAAGCACATCCTCACACATTTTTAACCTCAGCACTTGAAAAAGTTGAGCAGTGAGTTACAAGGCCCAGCTGCTTAATTCATACATCATGAGCTCCCAGTACTCCTTGCCCATTAGGCAGGGTTGGGTCTAGTCCCTGCCTACAAGCTCTGGAGAATATATCTTTTTTCTTTGTCAGGAAATGAACAGCAATTATATGATGACTCAGGCAGTAGCCTGATCACTCTACCAACTGAAAAATTCCGGTCGCAGGGAGAAGATACTAGAAAGCAAATGCCTTGAATGTACAGGGCAAGGAAAGAAAGAAACCTGAATTTAGAAGTAATGACTGTTTTATGGGTATAGACCAAAGATATACCACACCTAAAAGTTTCAACTCAAATATTTCTTTATCCATATTTCATCAAAATATTAGTGGTCTGAAATAATAAGTGTAATGAACTAACTGCCTTATTAATAAGCAATAACATGTTCCCTCACATTATGTGAATTGCAGAACAACACTTGCGTCTTAGAGCGAAACTATCATGTATTAAAATTAAGACTTACTCTATGGGATCTTGCTTTTCACTGTCTGTCTATCAAGGTGGGGGTACCTGTATATTTGTTACAGCTAACTTGCCCTGCATTACTCTTGATGTCTCCCAGTTTTGCTGAGAAAGTTATAGAACTTTGTGCTGATCCTAATTAATGTTAGTGATGCTCATTTTATTGTAATATGTGTTTATATATAACCTGCAGAAAATTTTAATAAATTCTTAAATTTCCTGCATGCAGCTTTGAAACATTTGTATAAGCCAAAAATGGAATTCCTATTATGTGGTGATCTTAATGTTAACTATTTAACTGACAGTAACTGTAAATTCTGTGGACCTTTGATCAATGGTTCATCTGATCAAGATGCGCAAGTTGTTATTTTAACCAATGTGTTCACTATGGATAGGGTTGTTAGTAAGGCTTACAGAACCCATCTAATTACTACGGATTCGATTTATATACCTTTAGACACGTTACCTAGTGAATCGCGGGAAAATGTATATGAACATGCTGAAATTAGTATGACTTTACACTTATTATTAAATGCATGTTTGTCTATCTTTGAATAATGTTTCACCATTCAAACTACCACCTTAAAATTCAACAGCAATGGTTGGATTACTGCAGATGTAAGAAGAGTCTCTGTATTCTCAGTAGGAAAATTAATAATCCTTATTTAAAACTTTTTACTCACAATGCTCTAACATACAGAGAAAAGTACTCAGAGAAACCAAAAAACGATATTATGGTAATTTAATATTTACCTCAGAGAATAAATCTAAATCCTTGTAAAAAATTAGTACAAAGGAATCTGGGAAAATGAATAACAATGAACATATGCCCTCAATACTTAATAGTAATAATACTATCATTCGCTTAGATCAAGCAGCTGACAAAATTAGTAAGTATTTTTTAACTTTAAATTGACAGACTGAAGTTAGATTATAGGGAAATTGATTCTGCACTGTCATTTCTAAAGATTTATTTTCCCAAGGGTTTTTTCCCCAAAAATGGTAATAATTTGATTTACAGCTGCAGAGGGCATGACTAAACTGCACTCTCAGTGCTCTGGAATATTTATTTGAAATATGGAACCAATGCAAAATTATATTATGAAACATGGCACTTCAAAGCCTTCCTTGCATATAATGAACATTTTCAAACACAGACATGCCCAAAGTGTGCCTGAAAATTGACAATATTTCAATTGGTTTCAATGTCTAACTTGTTAAACACAACAAGCACTAATTTATGGCAACAATACTTAAGTTATTTCCATACCCAGTTACATAGACAATGACAGAAGTGAGGGGAAAAAACATTAATGGAGATTACCGAAAACCTGAACATATACGACACAAATTTGGTATTTGAAGAAAATACTCCTTACAATGAAAACTCATTTCATACATTTAAGGCATAATATTTGCTTGTGGATTTAGGAAGAAATAACGTTGACAAACACTATTCAATGTTAATGATCCCTTGCTTTAAAACATTTATGCCACATGCACTATAAGACAAGAATGTTTTCTTAGAACATTCTCCATCTGTCTGTCCCGCATGTCTCAGCAAAAATAAGTTTACAAATTTAATTATTACCATCATATCTAATTTGACTGGCAAGATAGAAGTTTAAGATGAATCTTGGTAAGACACATTATGAAAGTCAGAGGAGAATGGAAGAGGATAAATATCTTGCTCAGCATTGGACTTTGGTACAAGTGGTGCTGAACCTTGGGTTTTACTAACATTATGTTAATGAGCACCTCTGAACACATTTATTTATGGAAGTTAAATGAAAATTGGACAGATACCATTGAACATTCCCCTTCCGGCCACTTACAACAACTGTCCACAAGAATAAATTCAACACAAATTATTCAGTCACTGACACAAAAAATCTAAAAGTCGCTAGTAATATAACATTAGTTATTTCAGTTACAGTAAATGGAATGCAATTAAGTATAACATCGATTACAATCTCACAACATGTGAAACTAAGCCACAGACCAGCTGCAGTCCTTGGGACTACTGAGAAACTCTGTTTTGTGAAATGCTGTATCTTGTTTATGTGGTTATGGGGTTGTTTCTTCTGCTCCTGGTTGAATGGGAAAGGGGGGGAAGGGTTCATTTAATTATGCTATCAACTGCTAAGTTTATGTATCATTAGAGGTAGGTAAATTAAATATGAATATGGAGCCTTCACAGAAAGACACTTACAGGGCAAAACTTAAATACTTGGAGAAAAACCTGTCCCATTGACACTTTGTCTACCTCAGATCTCACATGGATTGACAAAGGGATTGAAACTCAGGCTTCCACAGTGACATGCCAGTGACTAACTGCCGCAGCCATGGCACAGCCCTGTGATTGTGAAGGAATAGTTATACACATGAAGCATTAATTCATATATATTTGCTGAACCACAGTTTCTTGCGAGCAACAGCATATTGAATTCCGTTCACAAAAACCACTGATGCCTGAACATTTTATTTGCAATTAAAATGGCTTTCTAAGTACTTTACAGATTTCACCACATGATAAAAGACTGAGTAATGATCATGAGAAAACTCACGTTTTCACATATTATCAACATCCCTTGGACTCGGAGTAAGGCTTTACATACCTCTTTCCAAAGACAACTTAAATTTAATCTGAAATATTGTGTCATAATACAACATAAATACAACCAGATGTTGACTTAATTTTAAACAATTTTTATTTATTCCCTGCAGAGACAAAATTGTAAAAAAGAGAGCTGTTCAGACTCTAGACCACTACATCCTATGTCTAATGGTGTTATGTATTCCTTTATGGGGTTTCACATACACCCTGGGAGTATGCATACTTATGACTGAGAACCACTGTCACACAATTTATCAAGAGCTGTATTGGACACAGCAGAAACTGCTGACACATTTCAGACTGCTGTAATTGTTATAAATTTAACTTTCAGCATGACCACCATTTCTCAAGGTCAAGTGAGACTGCAGTTTACGGCTGCCATGCTAGACCAAGACGGAATGGTGGTCACTGCAGATGTGTGTTGCTCGTGTTGATTTATTTCTGTTATGCCAATGCAACACAGGTTTCATCAACAGTTCAAGTACCATACTATTGCTTTTTGCAACACAATATTACAGTGGGTAACACAATGGAACTTAATGGGATCAGTAATAGATCAGTATGTAGAGTGATAAAACCAGAAAAAAAAAATCAGCTGAATAACAGAGGTAAAAAATCAAAGTCCATGCTGATCCCTGTGATATCATGCTATGTAACTGAATATCAGATAGGAATGTGTGAAGAATATTGCACAAGCAGGCATTTCACCCCTACAGAATCTGTGTGGTCCAAGCATTACTGGAGTGACAAAGTTAATTGTGTCAAGTTCTGTACATGGTTTTTTGAGTGTGGCAACACAAATCAATACATCATAAATGAATGAATGAATGAAGTTGCAGTATGATATATACTGTTTAAGAGAACACACTGTACTCACCTAAAGAGTAACAGTATACATCACAATCTAACTGCATTCATATGACAAAACTGAAGCAAATGCAAATATGTCTGAATGAAAATATACACACATATAACTTATGACAACTGAACCCATTCTTGAATCAGTAGAAATAACCAACAAGATGCAACCTTGTAATAGAATTTATTATTCCAAAGTTTTGTGAAGGCTCAACATGTTTCGAGCGGCACACCGCTCATCATCAGGAGCTCTAAACTGTATTTGCAGCCTCTGGTTTATATACACATGTGATGACCGGCCGTTGTCAAGGCTGAGTGGGGGAAAAAATTTTTTTCCCCACTCAGCCTTGACAACGACCGGTCACCACATGTGTATATAAACCAGAGGCTGCAAATACAGTTTAGAGCTCCTGATGATGAGCGGTGTGCCGCTCGAAACATGTTGAGCCTTCACAAAACTTTGGAATAACGAATTCTATTACAAGGTTGCATCCTGCTGGTTATTTCTACTGATTCTTACTGCGATGCACGGATCCATGAATGTTAAATTTAAAAAAAAAATGAACACACTCTTGTTAATAATAATTTTAATTCACTAACTTTTAATAAATATTCATACTGGAAATATTTAACTTGGTACTATATTTTATACAGGAGCTGCAATTTCTAGTGATGGTGAATAATCATGTTTTGTATGTCCCTTCTATTTGGTTTCCCCCTCATAAAGGACCAGAAAGGGCCAAAATATGTAGGAGACAGAAGCAATGTGTAATAACAACACATGCAAACAGATTACAAGTGCTTTTTGTCTGATTTATATTAATAATTGTCTAGTGTGTGGACAATAAGGGAAACATAAATGTCTAACATAATTTTTCAGGTTAGAAAATGTACTGGTTGTGAAGAAAGTCATCTGACAAACACTTTCTTAAAAAAATATAGCACTCATGTGTCTGTACTGAATTTCCAAAGCCTTGTGGTGTTCTGATATAACTCTGCCATTACTTAAAGTATGATTAAAATGTATGATGTGTCTGCAATTTGTGCTCACTGTATACAAGAACTAATGAAAAGGTACAATACCTGGGCATGGAGCACCTCCCATATACAAAAGAAATGTAGGAATATGGAATGCAGTGTTCTTAACCAGTCAGTATAGTAGCTCTACTTCTACATCTTTTCCAATAAGTTACAGTTTCCCAAAATTACTCAGTCTCTTAGTGGAGTTCTGATATCAACATTTAACTAGTACTGACAACTACATAACATGGTTCCATAAAACACCAAATTATATCACTAAAACTGCTTTAACTTAAACCATGAGGTGATTAGTGGGCAAAAATCTATGTTCAAACGTGAAGACATAAATAACAATCAACATGACACATACAGTGTACACTCTCCACTGTCTCATTTGAACTGACAAACATAACATTTGGAAAGCTGGCTCTTCTTCTGCCATCACGTAAAATAAGGGAACTTACTCTGTCCAGCCCAGAGAAGGAGCTAATACCTATCCCCAGAATAAGTTTCATACTTTCATCTGATGGTAGAAGCACAGCTAGTTTCATTATGTTGTGTTTAACCAAGACATGATGATGGAAAGCACTGAATGTGTGAGTCTGTTTGACAACACATCTTCATCAGCTGACATGTAAAATTATAAATTCAACAGCTAATTACCAACAGTGTTTTAAAATGTAAAATTTGGCACTGCATTCTTAAAATAATTCAGAAAGGTTTCAGGATTCATGAATTGTGAGAACAAAAATGATCAATAGGGCCATAACTCTGTGCACAGCAAGCAGGGCCACTGTAAAAGAACGCACCAATTTTAGTGTTGTCATTACTCAACCATATTTCTTTAGTTATTAAAGTAAGGCATGTGACTTTAACTAATAATTTTGCAGTCAGAAATGAAGCTTCAGTTTTAAATATTAATTACATTTTATGTGACCATTATGTGTTTGTTTTCTGCCATTATTCATATACAGCCTCAGGACCGGTCTCCAATCCTTAATATTTTCCAGCTGTGGAGTCACTTAGCCGAACTTTCAGTAACTTCAAATGCCCTTCTATTTAAACATTTATGAAATAAATTAAATTATATTCTTTTTATAACACAGTATGTTCATAGTAATAAATAACATGATTAAAGTTCAATGTTATTTACGTAAAAGTATCAGTTGTTTAACAGCTCTAACATGTCTGAATTATTAATAAGATTTGTACTTTACTGATCATAACTATAGTTTTGCATTACATATTGTGTATAATCCATACACAATACATGGAATATTGATACAAACACATCCTGATTGCTTTGATATCACATTTTCTGCTACTTGAGCAGTCAATCACAGTCTCATGCAAGCTACTTCTGTCAGGATCCTAAGATAGGTTTTCCACTACATCATCATTGTCATCATCATCATCATCACTGTCATCAACAACACCCTTTAGAATGAAGATTAGAGATACTTCCAGTTTAAAAAACATATATACCAAAATTCATTAAAAACAACACTCTGTTTCACAAGGATTCTCCAACCGGCATAATCTTGCAGATTATGTTACTATGAAGGATAAATAAGGAACAGCAGAAGTTCAAAACCTGATATGAGGGTGCCTAAAACATTCGGTACCTGCAACACGGAAGAATAAATCTCCTTCAGTACATATCAGTAGTGCAAAATGAACATCTTTTCCATGATGTATACTATTCATGATACTGTGTAGTCTGGTGGGTAGGTACCAGTGTTTCAGACAAAAATAGTGCCTCAATCTTAAGGACAGAAGTACCTTCTGCTCTTCCATCAACTACTACTATGCAGAAGGAAGCAGTTAATTTCCTTTGAAACAGTGGTACCCACTTACCACATCACCTGGTGTCATGAATCAGATGGCCACAATATAAAACTTCATCACTCTGAAACTCTGAAATCTCAAGTTCCTTGTGGTCATGAAGTAAAAATCAAGTGATATAAGTATTTCAGCAAAACAGATTTTATATGAAAGAACTTAAGAAATCCCCCCCCCCCCCCC
>Ga0268261_10004186_pt1 | contig 10772 bp, 8 predicted proteins | sample TergutNc150P1_FD_190353 | JGI IMG/M metagenome (GOLD analysis project Ga0268261, IMG submission 190353) | Nasutitermes corniger P1 segment gut microbial community from laboratory colony in Florida, USA - Nc150 P1 (SPAdes) (version 2) | ecosystem: Host-associated > Arthropoda: Insects > Digestive...
ATATATATATATATATATATATATATATATATATATATATATATGACATTAGTCGCCTAAGGGTTAATACTGAGGGATTATAATTCCTCCATTAAATGGATGATAAGAGTTAAAATTAATCTGAAAGAAATAGGGTTAAATGGTTCAGGAGGAGGTCCAGTAGCACTGTTGTAAAAACATCTCTATACATCTGAATGCCATAAAATGGCATAGCATTTCTTGTCAGTTTGAGTGTCTCTCAGCTTCAAAAGGGGTATTTTCTTCATTGAATTTTTCAAGACTGAAGACACAGTTTGTCACTATTCAGTTCTTTTGATAAAGCCCATAAAATATTTCATGCACCTTACAAACCACAGTTTTGCAATTGCACTCTCTGTCTCCTGATTTAAACTAGGGGGCTTAACTTATTGTATTAACACAAACACAAGACAACCCTGCACAGAAGATAACCCCCCATCACAATCTTCAATGTTTGGGATAATACACAAAATGTGTTGACATTTGTCCATAATTATACGGCGATCCCCTATTTTTCAGGCAATAAATTAGGAAACAAATTCTCTTCTTACAGTTGAGATCAGATTATTAACCATGAGAGAAATCCAGTAACACAAATGTAAATTCCAATAATGGCACATCTGTGAGAAAAGTAGAATGTTAATGTAGACAGAGCTTACAGCACTCAAGAGATGGGGTACACATACATGTGATACTGTAAACCTCACAGTCTTCTGTTCATTTTTACAGATTCAAATCTCTTGACACAGATATCACACACTGTAAGTCATTACCTTCCCCTTTATTTCATTAAATATTCATCATACCAAAAAATGCTCCAAATAAAGCATTTTTACATCCAATGCAAATGTCTGCAAGTTAAACATGGCCAACAACATCACAAATATTTAACTGAGGACAAGGCTCATATTGTAGTTATATATATATATATATATATATATATATATATATATATATATATATATACATATTTATTTATTTATGTACCCAAATTAATTTCACTCAGAAACTCTCACAGTACCAAATTTGATCAGAATCCATTGGGAGGTTTCAGAACCAGGACTGATGCAAAACTGCCAGATAAGTGGGCATACATGACCTCTCCGTTATGCTGCCATTACACCCTTCGTACAGAGACGATGCATTCTTTATACATTTTTTTATAATTTACTAAACAACACTGTCAGCAGCTATAACTATACAGCACTTATCAACAGGATGATTAGTGAATTACGAATTGCAAAGGACGTGAAGGAGCACAGCTGTGGTCTAGATGGAGGTCCTGTCCTGGTGCTTGCCTGTAGGAACTGAGGAAAACCACTAACCAGATCAGCCAGGATAACTGCTTGACAAGTTAAAACATGAACTTCGGAAGTCCAGAATATGAAACTCAACCATAATGTCCATTATGAACATGTAAACAACATACTAACTGTACTATACAGCAGGACCGCCTAACCTCTTCTGTGCAGGTAACTTCAGCAAAATGTAGTCTCTATGCAGGCAACATGAAGTTCAATACATAGCAGTATACAGAGTTTTCCTTATCCATATATTTATGCGTTATGTACAATAAAAATATATTGACAATATGAAAAATTTATAAAAATTCAATTCACAACCTAGGCTATGGAGTCTTCGCTTATATCACAATTTTACAAAATTACTTAGTAATTTAGTGTATGTGTCCATCAATAAAGAGCTCATAACATTTTTAAAACATTCACAATTTGTAAGGTAAACCCTAAACAAAAACAGCGAAATATACACTGATTAATATATTAATTTTCTTTGATACCTAAAAACTTTAATGAGAGAACCCACACTATGATCACAACATGCATGAAAATGACAGATTAAGAGATATGAAATGCATTTAATATATGGTATCGCTTGCTTTCCGTCATCCAAGAAACTGCATTATGAATATGTAAATACATGCAGAACATGTTTCATCACTTGAATCTTCCCTAACTTCTGTTTTCCTTTGAAATAACTGGTGGCGTAAATCATTTTAACATTAGTTGTACTTTCCCCTCTCAGCCCAGTGTTCATCTCATTTAGTTTAATGGTATGATCTGTGAGGAAACCAAAATCTAGTTACCACCAAGAACTCCAACACTAGCTCCAAGAAGCTCTTGAAACCTGAATAAAACGTTTCCTCTATCAAGCCAACAGGCAGAGTATGCACCACAATACCAAGTCTCCTCAACACGCTTCAACTTTGTCTAACACATGTCTGAAGAGCCAGTGTTGAAGAGGCCTAACGTGGATTGAATTTTCAATTTTTTACACAACATTCATCACATGATGAAAATCGACCACTTCTGTACAAAAAGTTGGCTGATCAGTGCCACATTGATAACTATATGAGCCTGGGAAAGCAGGCCATCTGTGGTAAGGTACACAATATATGAACTGGTACATTCATTTCTAGAAGCCTAGAATAAAAATTTTGAAATGTGTCTTCACCTCTAGCTTTCCCATGTAACATTACTGTTTTTAACAGCTCCTCCTCAATACAGTCACTGCTGCAGAACATCTCATTATAAAGTAAGTAATTTGGGGAATGTCACAGACATCAATTGACTCATGTAGCTAAAGGATAAAAAATACACAAATTTCAAGACCTTGTCCCAGTTTGTGTTCAGTGTCACCAGGCGCACATTTCACACTTATAGTGACAACACTCTGATGTGAGTGAACCTCAGTAATTGCATTTCATATTCAGTTTTATTTCCGAATTCAACAGTAACAAATCAGTGGCCACAACTAAACTTTTTTCAACACCACTACCACCTTCAAACACTTTCTTCATTTAGAAAAGATTTATGCCATTTTATGTGAAGTAATGGTAGCCAATTTGGCTCTGCTAGCAGGCTTAGAAAACATTGCTTGATGTGATCAAAAATTACATTTCAAATCATCAGCTTCATTTTGTATTTTACTGTTGTTCAGATATTTACCTAGATAGTCTTTATTCACTGTCATGAAATTTTGTTCAAAATTACACATTTTGCAAACAGCAATGCATATTAAACGCCCATTTGTTATTAACATTGATAGAGAAGTTGTTATTATGCAATTTATTATTAAAATTACCAAAAAAAAAAAGAGTTCTCAATATAGATTGCTATTTCCATTACACTAAATGTCCATTTCCTTTTCCTTTCACACAGTCACTCAAAATACAGAAATGTTTGTATCTAAAATAAAAACCATGATTATCACACACACACACACACACACACACACACACACACATGATCACCTTAAAATGTACATGCTACTCAAAGAGTTATGGCTGACCATACCTATACTGCAAACCCTGCAGGTGAAGTGGAGGGTCCCCGTTTGACAATCTTGTAACACTGAACAATAGGAATTGTCTGTACCATGTGTTGTGTTTCACACTGTATAGATTTTAACTGGGGTGTGATATTTCTTAGTATAAGACTGACTGTAAGGCCAACAATGAAGACACTCAAAAGCGGCTGCTGGTGCCTGCACATCTGCAGATCATTGAGTAGAAAACATCAAAGAAACAATATACATTGGCAGTTGTTGACAAAATTATTTCAATTCCAGCAACAACTGCCACTAATAGTATGCATATATGATAGGTACACTAAGGAATAAACAGGTAATGTATGATTTCTGAACAGTTTGCCAGCAAACAAGTGGAACTGCCTAGACATTCTACATTTTCTTATTCCAAATGTGTCAATGGGCAATATGTTCCCACAGGATGCAGGTTGGGCAGGCCTGACATGCAGCAATGCTAAAACCTTTCTGATTTAGTCACACTGAGAGTTTAGTAGAGGTTAATACTGAATAATGAACAGCAATTCTCTTCCTGTGACAAAATTAACATGATAGTTCTGTTACCTATGTTGTATCTTAGGACATAAGAAGGAATTTTATACAACATCTGGAGCTTAACAGTTGAGTAGTGTATCAAGGAAAGTCTAGAAATGTACATTTTTACAAAAACAGGGGTTGGTTCCAAATATTCAGATCGCTTGAACATATGATATTAAAATGCACAGAAATATCAACAGCATGTGATCCTTATTGAAAGCAAATGTGATACCAACATCCCAACAGCAGTTATAACACAAGAAGCAACAATTTTACACAACACCAACTACTAATGACATGTGTATTTGAAATCTCAGTGTCTTAATACCTCAAAGCAAAAACAGTAAACGAAATGAAATACTTACAGTGTAAACTAAAGGTATATTTGTTTCTATTCTTAATTAAGCACTATGCCTTGAAGATGTATATTCTCAACCTCTGCATTAGATGAAGCTTCACTCCCCTGAACCATTCTGCAGCCTAGCACAAATCCGAATTTCATCCATCCAAACCTGCTCTGTGGCCCACATAACCTCCTGTACAATAATACTAGGTAGTAAAACTGATAACTTAAATATCAATTTCATGCCACAGGTTAAGACAAGATGCAGCCCTGCTGCCACTTCACTATGTCTTCAAGCCACTGTACTCAATTAATCAACAATAGGGCACACATTACCTTTACCATACAAAACTATAATTTTAAACACTGCTTTGTGTGGGCAGAAAACTTAGTCCCTCACACTGACGGAAGAACACTAGCTGACCATGTTGGAGAACTGTGTGCAGAGAAAAATATTTGGACCTAAGAAGTAGGAAGTATCAAGAGGATTAAAAAAAACTGCATAATGAAAACCTTTATAATGTGTTCTGCTTGCCAACTTATCACAGTGATGACATCATGTGGGAAAAGATGGGTGGGAATGTAGCATGAATTGGGGCATGACAAATACATACATAGCTTTTGATGAAATATGTGATGGAAAGTCCAACATGGGAGACTTAAGCAATGATGCGAGAATAATATTAAAATGGATCTTTAAACAAGTGGGTACAGTCTGGATTCAACTGGTTCAGGATAGGGTCCAATACACAGGACACTGTCCTCTTGCCAAATGCCGGGTAATGTATGACGGCTGTCCACAAAGTGTGTACCGTGAAGTAATTCTTTTAATGACTATGTCTGGTCTTCTGGAATGTTAGGTAGATAGGTATCAACTTTCTGTAGCAACCTGCTGCCTACAAAATAAAATACTTCAATACCAGACTGCTTGGCAACACTTCCCAAGGCAGTAGTCTTTCCTTCCATTGTCATGTCCCTAAGCTGAAACTTTATCATTCCCAAATACAAAGCAGAAATGCTACCCTCTTGTCCATCATGTTTGGTATGATCATAAGGAAATAAATGTAGCCTGTTTACATCTAAAGCACAAGGTAATTACCCATAAGTGTTGAAATCTGATTACAATACTATACTCCTCTTTGTACTTCCTTGTATTAACCTTTTAAAGACAAAACATAATCTGCTTTATATAACGAATCAATCCATACCGCGCTGTAAACACTTTCCACCAAGGTTATAAAAACCAGTCAGTTAATGACGTATAAAGCAAAGGTCACTGCTCGTTCTCAGATCCGTACAAAACACTCAACGCAAAAGCGAGCACCATGTAAAATATTTTAATGTTAAACTTGGTGTTACGTAAAGAAACCGCTAGGCTTTGAAAGGTTAATGCATTTCTAACATCTAATGACACATACCCTTACAGGACACACACATCTGTTCTGCCAATTTACATACATCCGTTGATGTTAATCACGTTAATGAAACTTGATATCAAAACAGTCAATGCCAAACACTCTGCAGACCATTGATATAGGCATGGCTGTTAACACCACCTAAAATATGTCTATAAACATTCATTCTCACAGTTACCAAATTCCTCTCCCAGTATCTGCATAATGCAGTGCAATTTTCAGAGTACAGCTCTTTTAATAACTGGGTGAGCTCAGCAGCAACTGGCGACAGGCTGGAGAAATGAGGTTCAAATTGCAAGCAAAAGCAGGGACTTTTGCTTTCACCAAATGTTGAGACTCTCTCTACCTCTCTAACTTATCTTTTGGTTGAGGCAGTATACAAAAACCTACATTTTGCTTTTTACCACCATCAACATGACTAGCTTCCCATACATTCCCTGCCAGAGTACATATGACCAGTCAAAATTTACCAGCTTCCATAAAATCATAAGAGTGTATTAGTGTAAAACAGAGTTATTAATCTTCCTCCTAAAGTGTGTCAACCAAGAGCACACAAAAATCCACAATGGATGGTCTGAGTTGTACAATCAGTACCAAGAAATTCAAAATAATTACATAAATTTTAATGCAGCATGAAAATTCTCAGCCACAAATATAAAGGTGTAATACTTGCTAATTTTTCATTATGTATGTCGGAAGTCAGAGTAAATGCTAGTTATGAACAGGACCACATAATGACAACTATATATGTCACTGGAACTTACAGTGTCTTCCTTTGTCCCCATACCCAAAATCACAGTACATCTAGAGGTAACAGTGCCAGTTAGTGCATATTATTATTCTATCAATGTTTTGAAGAGCTACAATGCATAAGAGTGGATCACACTGAAATAAATACAGTGTGGCCATGTACACATCTCATAAATGCAACAAATTTCCACTCAAATTTCAACAGGCTTCATAGTAGCATACTGTAATTAATAATCAACAAAAATATATATGTGCAACTATCTTCCAGTTTGATAGTGGCATTCATATGAAAGAACCACTTACTTGTGCTTAATGCATAACAAGAAAACAAAAAGCAGATGCAGAAAGAACTGGCAAAAAATTAAATGAAACAGCACTACGCACAGCCAAGATGATGATAATAGTAACATGCAACATTCAACATGTAAAGAAAAAGTGGTCCCTACACATGCCACAAAGGCATATAAGAGGTGTGGAGGTACAGCACCACTCATTCCTAACTACGGCACCAGATGGAGGTGAGAAGAAAGATCCCCCCAGAATCGTTTCAACGGAATGCTGGGTGGGCCCCACAGCCAGTCTGGATGGTATGGAGAAGAGAAACAACTAGCCCCTGCCACGATTTGAACCTCAGACTGTCCAGTCAATAGCCTAGACAGAATGTGCTTGCAAGGATTGCAAGCACGGAAAGCATAACAACTGCTCATTGCACAGTCATCATTAAAAGATGTTTGAATTTTAAATTCTTACATTTAATGATGCATTGGCCTTATAGCACTGGTTCGGATATCACAACACTTATAAGCAGAAGATACTTCACTCACATAAAAACATTCTGCGTAGGCCTGCTATTTGCAGAAACAATTTTTAAATATTCCATAACTGCAGCCAGAATTTACAAACAGGCCACAACTCAAACAGTAAAAGAAGCAAGAGGAACAATAAAACTCCTCAACAGACTGGGCAAGAGAGTTGCCTTTCAGTGGGTCCTCTCACGCGTACGAATACACGGCAACGAAACAGCTGACCTAGTGGCAAAAAAAGGAACCACACTTCAAAACAAACAAACATCACTTAACTTTGAAACAATCAAGAGACTCATAAAGCAAAAAACACAAGAAAAATTCTCCCAGGAAGCCACTGCCACATCCAGCAAGACACAGTGGCACAATATTAAAACTACATGGGGAAACAACAAAAATAAACCCAGAAAACAAGCAGTCGCAAATTTCCGGCTCAACACAGGTCACGTCTGCCTCACAGCACACCTCCATCGCATCAAAATCCTCAGCCATAACCAATGCACAATATACAAACTGAAGAACACGACAATGGACAAAGACCACCTCCTTGTGTGCCCAAAACTGGACCATACTTCTAAAGAATTATCAAAGCTGTACTGGGATGCCAGAAGATTAATGGAATAAATCCAAGATCTGCCATTAGGTAACAACAACAACGACTTACTTAGTGATGCTGTCCACAGTAGCTATGAGTTCTGCCTCAAGCATTAAATTTCCCAGGGACTTTCACGAACTGATAATAAACTAGTGATTGTAATGTGCTCTGTGATACCACAGTCATAAATTTCAGTGCAACTAGTGCATCCTTTTCCGATGACCTTGTGTATTTAAGATACATCCCTTCCTCAGTACTTGTACAACAGGAACAGCAAATTGAAAAGTGCTACATCAAATATTTAGGACAAAAAAATCTTGTCACAGTCTGAATTAACCCTTTCCTTGTGCTATTAAGGAGACATTTTGTTCATAAACACTGTTACTTTTGGTCTGTATTTGTTTGGGTTTTGAGGTGATGAGTCAAAGACACTTGTCCTGCCATTTCTCAACAAATGCATATGTGATTTTCTACAGTGAAACTGTACTTATACATTTCCATAGAAATATAGCATGCTTCCAAATTACAGAAGAAATATAATGTTGAAAATATGTCTGTATCATGAAATTCCAAAACATGAGTGATATTTTTCCACTGATGCCCATGTCATAAGAAGTGAGGTGCTCCTACAAACACTTTTGCAGTTGCAAAAGACCTTCAAATTCCAGATATAAGAGTAAGTACACAGAAATGAGATTCAAAAACATACACTTCCCAATGCCATAAATAATACAAATAAAATACAAACCCAAATATAAACATGTTTCCTTCCATCTTCTCAAGCCAGTTACACGTGCATATGCATGTAAGGAAGAATTTTATAACAAACCATCCCTTAAAAAATAATTTGACTAGGTTTGTGTTTATATTTAGCATTTAAAACAAATATTAAAAATTCTGCCAGGGCAAAATTCCACAACCCCAGTGTCTGTACCATGGGAGCACACTGTACACTGATATAACATGATTTAAAAAAAAAAAAAAAAAAAACAGAAAAAAAAAACAAAAATCAGAAAGTAAAAGGTTAAAAAACAAGTATCTTTCACAGTAATTTGCCATGCTATTTAGCAATTTTATTACAGTTCTAAATTTACCTGTGGGAACAGTACAGGGGTCAAGCAGGCTAGACAGGTTTGTAGTGTCATATGGAAGTGAAGATCGCCGTGGCATGCGGGAGGGCAGGCAGACCGTATTCTCTTTTAAGCCAAGTGGTCTCAGAATACCTGTGTCAGCAAAAAGCAAGGAAATTAGTGGCAAGCTGAAATAAATAAACAGGAGCAAGACTTGTCAAAAAAACAAAACTCATTTTGAGGAGATCAAAAAAGCTTACATCATGGAATTAGGGATGTTTCAAGGGAATGCACATACAGTTCATATGGACAGGAAGCTACATGCAGGTCCAGAAAGGCTTTAATGATGGTCTTTGGCTTTGTACACCATGTAGTATAAGGGGTTTGCTCCGAAGTCCTTAAAGTACTTATTACATCAAAAGTATCAGAACAAAGTCTTTACAGTACATATTATAAAAATCCAGACGTCTACAATCTGAGCAATACCTGCCATGAAAATGTAAAAACTCACATCACAAAACAGTTGCTGTGCTGTGGGATCATATGATATATCAACCATCAGAATTACCGTACGAGCATTTGATTCTACGAAACCCTTTTACCACAAACAGCCAATAGAGCTTTAACCTTTTGGCACCAGAGTTTTACATTTAAATTTTAGCACACCCTGTATGTAAAATGTGAATAATACAGGAACCAAAAAAGGTAGCATTATAAAATAAACGGCATTTTGAAGAGAAAAACGGAGAGGGTGCAGCATGTTTAAAATACTCGGTACTTATATTTGTCGGAAAAAATATATAAAATGCAACACCTGAAGGGTAGCGGTATGCCCGTCCTATATATAGGACGCACGATTCCTAAAGGTTAAACACAATAATCTTTTAGGGGAAAAAAAGAGATGTATTAAATATATGTTTTATTCTTGATTTCATAAATTGGTGTTGTGAATGTTGTATTCTTTCTTTTGGGCGATTCCCCGGCATCTGAATTTTATGTGCCGACAGTTTGGAACACTGTCTGTTCCATCTTCATAGGTCGTGTGAACAAGAAGAATATAACAAATATATGTTCAGTTACCAGATACACAAAAAACTCAACTACACATGTACAGTGTACAAATGTACGGCTTGTAGTGGCTCAGAAATTTTGTCTGAATTACATAAAGTTAACATCAGTACAACTTGACTCACAGGGATGCAATAACCTCTTTCTGTGCTCAAGTGCAGAACAATACTGATATTGGTACTGCATAAAATTTGAAAGTTTGTAGCTCAATTAGTTCTTGGCAGATGGCATTACTTGATCACTCTACATGCAGCTGCCATATCAGGCATTTTGTGAAAAAAGAAAAATACCTGAATGTATAAGACAAACAAAGGAAAAACACATGTAAAAGACAAAGAGGGCAGGTTCAGCTTTCTGAACATTATGGCTGTATAACAGCAGGAATTTCAACAGCGTAAGTCACTTAAGAGATATCACCAAGCAAACTGGCTCAAACAGTAAGGCTTTTGACATCTGCTCAGGAGGTGTGTGGTTTGAATCCTATGACATTAGCTATGCTACTGTGGTTGTCTGAGGCTTTTTCTCAATCTGCTCAGGAAAGTGCTTAAATTGGACCATTGCCATTTCCTTCCATACTCTTTCCAATTACTCTTCTGTATCACCTCATCATTAAATGATTTATACTCTGTGTTACTGACAGCATTGTTAACCCTTTAAAACCCGAATTAAATCCCATCTGCTATTTGCTGGCATTATTAGGAGCTCACCATTTTCTCCACGTTAGCAGGATAAGGGTTAAATCATTAACCCTTAGGCGACTAATGTCATATATATATGGAGCACCCATTCTTGATGTTTCTAGATCACACACAACGACGCAGCACAGTCGGTAGGACTCCTCTGGACGAG
>Ga0268261_10004187_pt1 | contig 10772 bp, 10 predicted proteins | sample TergutNc150P1_FD_190353 | JGI IMG/M metagenome (GOLD analysis project Ga0268261, IMG submission 190353) | Nasutitermes corniger P1 segment gut microbial community from laboratory colony in Florida, USA - Nc150 P1 (SPAdes) (version 2) | ecosystem: Host-associated > Arthropoda: Insects >...
TGTAGAGGGGATCAGGCAGGAACTGGGGCAGACTAAAGAAGGATTGAACAAAGGCATAGAAAGCTTGACAAATGAGGTCAGGACGGTTACCGATACATTACAAACTGAGAGACAAAGAAATCTGTCAGAAATCCAAAAGGTAAATCTAGCCGTCAGCCGCCTAGAGGCAAAAATAACAGGTGGGCTAGCTGCACAAAATCAATCAGCTGTAAGCGTTAACAATGTACCTGACAATTCGCGTACTGAAAATGTAAATGCGTTATCTGTGGTTTTTACCTAGTGGTAATACTGACCTAAATGATCTTAGCTTACCAAAATTTAGCAACAGTTCTAAGCAGGTAGTCACACACTTCCTAAGGGAACTGGAAGAGTATTTTGCGCTCAGAAAAACACCCAGTGAGCTCAAACTTCCGCTTTGCTTTAGGGCCATCGAGGACCCTTTTGCTAAACAGTGGTTCGCGACAGTCTACGATTTTGTCGGAACTTATGAGAACTTTAAAACAGCGTTCTCAAACTTACTGTGGGGACAAACGCGGCAAGCCCAGATACGATGTAGCATCTACCAAGACCGATGGGACAAGCGAAGCGACGAAACATATGCCGAACACTACATCCGTTACGCTAGTATGTCATCAATGTTAAACCCACCCATGTCAGAAGAGGACCTCATAGGGGCAATGATAGGTCATTTTCCGCCAGAAGTGCAGAACGGCATGGTCTGCGGAAATTTGAAGACGACCCAGGACTCACTAGCATTTTTAGGGAAGATGCAAGGGTTAGAAAACTTGAGGTCGCAGCATGGAAGACCACGCCGCGAGTATGACGACAGCGATGCCAATCCCAAACCGTGGCGGGGGAGAATAGAGGAAGCTGCAAACCGCGAAGGCCGGGGTAATCCTCAGACTAGGAACGCACGATATGTACGGAGTCAGAGGGACGATACAGATTCAGGGCGTCAGTCGCCGAGACGTTTCGGGAGAAGCGGAGAATCAAGCGGCTGGGGGAGAAGTAGACGGCAAGAGCAACAGTCTTTAAACCCAAGGGCGCAAAATTTTGAACCCCAGACAATTAACAGAGAGGGAACAATAAATCCATCCGGTAGGGGACAGGATTCAAGACACGGTGAAGCTTTAAACGCATAAAGAACGTAGGTGATGGTCGGCGTGCGTTCGCATGTGAGACTTTGCGTCTCCACCAGCCTAAGTATCAACCTTTCGGAATAAATTGTGCAGTAAACAACGAAGAGATTAAAACCCTAGTTGAAAATTTTAACGTGTCAAAAATGTTTGAGCAACTTGCTTTTGAAGAGGATTTAATTGATGAAGAATGGTATACACTGTTTATTGCCGAAGATAAATTACAGGAATGCCCCAAGGTTAAAGTCACCATTGGAAATGAGGAAATAGCCTCAATTTTAGATACAGGCTGTGAACTCTGCTTGATGAGCCAGGATCTGTATAACTACGGAACGGGATGAGAAATTTGGAACTACCGGTGCAAAATACAAAATTGGTGAGCGCGTTTAATGATATTGCTAGAAAAGTGAAAACACAGACAATGCTAACCTTAAAGTTCGGAGAAGTAAGGGTCGATCAGATATTTCTCATAGCTCCACGACTGATGACTCAAGTCTTAATTGGTGTAGACTTTTGTGTCGCTTATAAAGTAACCATCAGCCTTCCAGATAAGTATTTCACCATGGATATCAATAATAAAATAACAAAGCACATGTTTCTGCATGGAACTGACGATTTAGCTAGTTCAGTTAGTAACTCTGCGTCTGACCACCCAAACTGCAGCGATGTGAGGCTAACATCTGTAGTTTTTCTCAATTCATCAGATACAGAGTCTGTTAGACGGTCACACCATAAATATCCCACACAAAGCAGAAAGTGAAGTTAGTACGGTTCGGGACAGCTTGGGACTAGCGGGTAGCCATGTGCGTAGCGTTGAGGGTAACTATTGTCATATGCCGCCGCGACAAGACGCGTGCGAAGTTATAAACAATTGTCTTGTCGAGTACGAGGAACCTCGGAATTTATTACACAGGAAGAATAATGCCAAATTGTTAGAGGGCAAGTCACTTGAGTGGCGATATCGAGTCTCGGAAGAGTGAGGATATAAAAACGCAGACAAGCCAAGCTATATCTAGTCGCCAGCTGTGACAGGGCAGAAACTAACGACACCACGCAAGCTATACAATAAGCAACTCAGATCTATCAGACAGCAGGGATGTAACATCAAAACAGCTAAGAGCTAAAATAGTTGAGAACGACAACTTGTCAGACTTCCATAAAGAATTATATGCGTTATTGTTGAGGTATAGGAAACATTTAACTAAGCGACCCGGGAGATGTAATCAATTTGCATACAAATTTGAAATGACAGGGGATATGCCTAAGTCAAGAAATGCTCGGCCAATGCCTTTCGCGCTTAGGGCTGAAGTGAGGGAGCAGAAACAAGAAATGCTGAAAGATTATATCCTGGAAAATCTTTTTCTGATTATGTAAACCCGCTTACACTAGTCGAACGACCAAGAAAGGCGATCAGAATTTGTATTGATGCTCGCAGAGTAAATACACTTGATACGACAGGGTAAAGGTAGATCCCATGAAGGAGCTGTTACAAAGATTCCATGGATCTACATATATAACTACCACAGATCTTAGCAGTGCTTTCCTTCAGGTTAAATTACACAGATCCTCCAGGAAATGGACCAGTTTTCAGTTTGCCAACCAAGTATAGCTGCATATAGTCGTGGCGTATGGTTTCAAAAATAGCTTATCAGCTTTTATCCGAGCTTTGGATATGGTACTAGGTGACGGTCTAGAGGAAAATGTGACATGTGGATGACATAGTCGTGCAATCAGTCTGCCTTGATGAGAACGGAAGGGCAAGAGGAAAATTCAGCAAGAAGGCCTTAAAGCCATACAGAGAAGAAACACAGCATGAGCTAGGAACAGACGGAGATGTGAGAAGAAATGAGCTACCATGTCGTAACTATAGAAAAGAGAGAAAGAGAAAGGGCAAGACAGAATAGAGTATGGTTACACTAAATGATAATTTGAAATACCATTAGCCAACACCACAGATACGTATGATGTCATGTGAATATATAATGTTAAGTGACTAAGAGAAGACATAAGATAGTGGGGGATAACTCCAAAGTATACATCTTAGAGTAAGAAAAACAAAGGAGTTCTGCATGTTTAGGAAGTATATGTGAAGTAGTTGTAAGGTTGAGTGAGCATTTTAAATCTGTTTAGAAATTAAGGTTATCATTTATGATTATTAGAGTAATTAAAGAAGTATTGATGTAGAGCCATTGATGAGTAAGCATGTAACAATTTTTCAGCATTTATGAAAAAAATATTTGACTGTGTAATACTTTTCCATAACTAGGGTAGACTTTTAACACTGTTGTAAAGTGACCCTGTTTTATAAGGGAAACAGCTGTGTAGTTAGAGAGGATGAGTGAAAAAAGAGGGTCGAAATGCGAGCAGGTAGTGCTGAATCAAACTGCCTAAGCTCAAAGAAAATATGCAAACTGCCTAATCACTAAGTTACATGAATAAGTAGTAGACTGGTAACGAAAATTAAATTGTCAAGCGGCATTGAAATAAACCTTATCATCGTATTAATACTCTTTTAAGTTTTATATTCAAGGGGGAGATTTGTAACCGTTTGGACAGGAAACGAGGGATTTATGACTGGTACGAGGAGTTTTATTTAAGTTCTTTAGCAAGTGTCAAAATTGTATTGGTAGATGGGACATCTCTTTTCATGTTGGTATTTGTTTTGTTTTGGTGGAAAGGAAGTTGTACCAAACTGTATAGCAGTGTACAGGGGCACTGAGAGAGTTATACATTTTATGACGGTACAGTAAGGGTAGGATTGCTAGTTGTCAGCGTTAGAATTGAGGGCTTAGAGAACTTTTGAGAACAATTAACTTTGTAAACTTTGACAGTTTTGGACACCTTAAATCTTGCTAGAAGGATCTCATATTAGTCACGCTTGCACATCGAGACAACGTAGTGTGACGCGTGTAGGAGTTCACACCGGTTCCGACAATGGAAGCAACGTTACGTAAATGGGAACCAATGAGTTTAAAGTATTCAAAATTGTGACTTTCGACCAATTAGAAATGACGAAATTTTCTCATTTCTAACCAATAGGAACCGTCGCTTTTCATTTGAAATTTGGAACTTTAGAGAAACCGGGATATACCAGAGAGTCAGTCAGTCAGCAGTCAGTCGGTACAAGTTCATCAGATAGGCCAGTTTTTCGGTAAAAGTTGATCAAACAGAACGTACGTAACGATACTGTGAGGTCATTCTGTAAATATTCATCAGACAGGGCGGACGCGGAAATAACATATTGTACCAACATAAGCGTCAGTGAGATGAAGTGTATTTCGGTGCCGCGAGAGGACAGCTCTCATTAGAGAATAGTAATTCACGAGTGTGTACAAAGTGATTATTCAAATAAACAATTGTGGACTCATTCGTTTGGATGGAGTTCGATTAAAAAGACAAATTAGACACCATACCTCTGTCACACTCCCGTAAACTCCCACAAGAGAACTTTATGACTACCGCTAGCTAATAAGTCGTCCTAATAAGTGTGACCCATTTGTCACATTAATTATAAAGTGTTATGATTGACGAACGGGAGACAGCCGGCCGCTTCAGGGAAGAAGAAGGCAACGCATACCAGAGGTAGGTCGGTTGTAACTTGACACTATGCAATAACATACTGGCCCAGAAACTTAGAGGATGGACGTGTGGAGAGGATGAAAGCTACTCCGACCACTATCTAATAAGATTCGGCATTGAAACATGGACAACGAGCTGCAACGCAGTCGATCTCTCATGGAAACGATATCACATTAAAATAGAAGACTGGGGGAAATTTGAGAACAAGCTGGCCTCGAACGTACAGGATTTGGATGTGTGAATAACTCTGGTGACCTCACCAAATGTGATGTAAAACTATGAGAGGTCATGCAATACACGGACACGGAGAAACTCATGTCGAAGTTTACTTCCATTATAACAGCAACCTGTGACGCAACCTTCAAAGCATCAAGACCCAGACATCGCGATACCAAGGGAAGAAGTGTTCCATGGTGGTCCAGTAAACTCACGGTTCTTCGAAAATGAGCGCTCGCCCTTAGAAGGTACCAAAGGACTAGGAACGATGACAACCTGCGACAAGAGAGGAAGCTCCGGTACCAGAAGAGACTCTACCAGGCAAAACTCCAAGAGGGAAAGCTTAAATATTGGAAGGGCTTCTGCGCCCGCACAGCCGACTCCAACCTGTGGGGCGTGGTGTACAAACTGGCCTCGGGAAAAATGCAAAGTAAAACTACATGGACAACCTTTAAAACCCAGGACGGGACATACGACGGACATAGCACAATGGAACACATTATGGAATATTTCATCCCCGATCAGTGAGAGCAGCGACAGCGCACACCACACACATCAGACACGAGATAGAAGAACCACTTGACACACCTGACGACGTACAATTTACAAAAGAATAAATACTGGCAGTGATAGAGAAGTTCGATCCTGGCAAAGCACCGGGAGAGGACGGACAGAACAGCGAAATCCTCTTGAAGACTTTCAAGCGCTTTCCCACCTTCATTACCGGGTTATATAACGAGTGCCTAAGGAGAGGTTAATTCCCAAAACAGTGGAAACATTCAATAATTCCCATAATAAAACCAGGGAAAGAAGGAAGTACAGAAGTTACAAAATATTGACTTATCAGTCTACTTAACGTTGGCGGTAAAGTCCCTGAAAAACTGCTAATAGACAGGATCAATCACCATGCTTTCTCCAACAGTCTTCTAAATGGAAACCAGTATGGATTCCTCCCTCAGAAAAGCACAACCGACGCAACACTCGCCGTTAAAAGCTTTATACGGAAAAATTTACTACAAAAGAACTGTGTTGTTATGGTGGGATTGGATGTCAAAGGAGCATTTGACGCCGCTTGGTGGCCATGCATACTTAGCAATTTACGGGGCCTACGATGCCCAAAAAATTTGTACAACCTGACTCTCAGCTACTTCAGAGACAGGGTAGTTCTCTTCAAGCAAACATATACAGTAAAGAGAACTGTGACGAAAGGCTGTCCTCAAGATTCATGCTGTGGCCAGGGTTCTAGAACATCATGTACGATGCCCTCTTGAACTTACACTTTTCTAGCCACACAAAAGTAATTGCCATTGCAGATGACCTCGCTGTCTTAACGAAAGGGAAATCTCCGTCTGAAGCAGAAGCCTTTGCAAACTCAGGCCTTGCTAAAATAGAAAAATGGGCAAAAGATAACAAAATGCAGTTTAACGAGAGCAAATCCAAGGCCATGTTGATAACCAGAAAAAAGAACACCGAGAGTGTCAACATATACATTAACAACAGAAGGCTGGACATATTGAAAGAGATGAAGTACCTAGGAATATACTTTGACAATCGGCTTACTTTTAACACACACATTAAATATTTAGCTTAAAATTCTACTAAACTGATCCACATGCTAGGAAGATCTGCGAAACTCCAATGGGGCTTAGGCAACAAAGCACTCAAAACCATCTATGAAGAGGCATTGATACCCCTTTTAACGTACGCAGCCCCAGTTTGGGAAGAGGCTGCAGCTAAACAAAAAACAAGCGCATATTGCAGAGGGTTCAGAGATTGATTAACATTAAAATCGCGAAGGTTTACAGGACTACTTCGTTCGAAGCTTCTTGCGTGATGGCTGGCGTCCCACCCATAGGGTTGGTAAGAGAGGAAAAGGCGAGACGATGTATGATAAAGCACAACCCAGAATGCGACTTACCACTGCCAGTCACGGAATGGCCACATCCTACAGAGGCGGAACGGAAGAGTAACACTGTCGGATGATCGAGAGGTGGAATTCCAGAATTGGCCTAACCCGGCGGGTGAGGTCAAAACTACAGAAGACAAAGAAAATGAGCAACGAACAATACTGATATACACGGATGGGAGTAAGAATGAACACGGTGTCGGTTCGGGAGTAGCAATATTCGTTCAGCAGAAACTTGCAGTACAACTTCAATTCAGGCTGGGAACCAGATGTTCAAACAATCAAGCGGAGCAATTAGCAATTCTCAAGGCATTAGAAGCAATCGAAACTAGACATCCCGGAAAACAGCCAACGCACAACAGAAATATTCACCGACAGCAGAATTACACTAGACCTGCTACAGAACGCCAATAATCATAGCTACCTTATCGAAGAAATAAGAAACAGATTGTCTTATTTGGACAGGGCCAACTGGACAATAAGAATCTCGTGGGTAAAGGCCCACGCAGGGATCTGTGGAAATGAAATGGCCGATCAGCTAGCTAAAGCCGCAAGTCGAAACAGCGACATTGCGGTCTCCTTCCACAGAATTCCGAAGAGCACATTGCACAGCGAATTAAAGAAGGTAGTCATACAAAAATGGCAAACGAATTGGGATAAATACACAAAAGCAGCCATAACAAAAGAGTTCTTCCCAAATGTAACAGAGACTGAATATGAAAATAAGCGTAAACCCGAATTTTACGGCCATGGTTACTGGGCACGGGCGAACCAGGGCGTACCGCCACCGATTCAGGTTAATAGACAATGCCACGTGTCCCTGCAACAAATAAGACCAAACAATTGATCACCTTCTTTATCGGTGCACATTACTCCACACTAATAAGGAACTACTCAGAGTAAACGTCCAACAATCCGGGAACTGGCCAGCAAGCAAGCAGGAACTGATAACAAAACACCTAAAGTCTTTCCTCATCTTCACAAAATCCATAAATTTCGATAAGCTGTAAAAGTGGATATACATACGCAATTCAAACTATAACTAACGCTGTAAAATTGTAAAGGGAATACAGTGACTGCCGACATCGGGTGATGATGGCCACTGTATCCCCTGAAATAGAACCTAATTTTATACCAACAGCATGTAGTATTACCCAGGGTAATGGAGCATGCTTAATTAATAATTTAAAAAAACCATTAGTTGTGTTCAGACTGTGATCCCGCTTCATTTTTATATTTGTAACACGCAACGGAAATGTCTCACCTCAAAGTTAACTGTAGTGACATTTTGACTTCACAACAGGTGAGGACTACGAGGGGCTCATGATAGAAGACTATACTGCAGCTACATATTTTGGCAGAAATTAAGAGGTACTACTTTTGACTGACTCATGTCATATTCAGGTATGAACTTCAGCAAGAACTACATGAATTTCTCTTTCCTCACTTAAGTGCCATTTGCTTCACCCAGCTCTTCCTCCTCGCTTTGGTCACCAAACATTATTATACAAGGAGCACAAACCATGAAGTTTCTCTTTATGCAATTTTCTATAGTTGCGTATTCTCACATATCACTCAGCTCTGAAAATGCATATTCTTAGCCTAACTTCCGTAATGCAGTAATGATACATCGTGCTGTTTGTACTTCCTTTCAACGTTTCACCTACTTCACCAATTTTCACAAATCTTGTTCTGTATTTTGGACAATGGGGATCAGAAAAATGCTGTATTTTTGTCAATATCACACAATCAATACAAACAGCAACACTTGCTGACTTTGAGATGTGACATCCCCATTGTGTTAGTCAAATCACAAATTATACAGCAGACATTTGAGGTCAAAACGCAACTATATTATTACTCTCCATAAACCCCCCTCCCAACATGATCCCTCAGATGGTCAAACACTCCAATACTCCAACACAGGCCTTCCTTTTCACGCTAGTAATAAGACCAGTTCAAAGAAGCAGTCACACCCACACACAACCTCAGAAGCAAAAACCTGAAACACTGAATACACGCCAGTTCGTCTGAGTTTATTTCTACCCTACAACGCAGTGTGTTACCAAAAGCTTCCACACAGGTGCCTAACTGCTCCGTGTACCAAGCACATATGCATACACCAGGTGCCACATATAAATTCCACACAGCGAGTGTCACACAGTGATAGTACTAAAAACTAGCACCCACAGGGATAAATGAAGACCGACTTCCATATACACACTCATCGTGACAAACACCAGCAACACCCCAACCTAGGATATTGCTACCACATGTAAGTACCTGATTCACATGTCACTTACCCTCATTTTGGGTATACCATATTTCTCTAATCCTTTATAATTAGCCCACATTCTATTTTCGCAGACGGGAAATTATACCACCCACAACAGCACACATATCAGTCCTTCAGAAGGAACCCTGTACCATAGCAATATTGAGAGCTACACCGCACCAGTCAAGACAGATGCGGAATTGCACCTAAGGGGCCCCCCTTTCCACAGCATCACATCCATGTTCATCACTGCCACAGCACACTCACTCGGACTACCTCATATTGAAGCTAGCACGGATGCAACTTTTGTTCCTCCAATACCACTTCACACACCCCAGAGTTCACAGTCCGCCACCCACCGCACACTACATCCCGGAGCATTTATTACTTATTAGTTCTTCCTAGCTTTACTTAATTATTAGTTCTGTCTAGTTTAACCTGGTTATAAAGTATATGATATGATGAACAAGATCTCGTCATCAGTCAGAAGTTACATTGTATATTGTACAGCCCCCAACCCCTGTTCATTGGATGTACAACCTGATGATCTGTTAGAAGCCAAAACATGTAGTTGTTGGCTGTTACCATCATCTGCTATATATATATATATATAATATAGTCGTGTTTTGATTTCAAGTGTCTGCTCTATAATTTGTGAACACTTGCTGAATTAAGTAATGCTGTTGCCATGGTAAACAAAATGATATATGTCTACCTTAATAACAACCCGTGTTTTATTTTCCAGGGAGCTATACTAGGAGCATTATCAGTCTTACTTGCCAGAATACTATGGCTGCTCTCAACGGTAAACACACACATGAAAATAAATTTTCTCAGTCACTCCAGTTAAATGCGGACAGAACTTTCACTAAGCCACTGCTGCCTTTTTGTGCATTGCTTCCAATTCATTGTAACCCTTTTGTTTCATGCTATAAATTGTGAGTTATTGGCAGCACTGTCTGGTGAACTACAAACAGCCTCACAACACACCCCAGAAAAGACAAAGCAACCTTTACATAAGGAAGATCCCCCCTCAACAGCAAGGTATACAAGGTGCAGCAGACAGCTGGGACTATTTAAATGCAGAATGGTAGATGCCTGAATGTCAGATAGGCATAAGAACCAGAAACTTGGAGTATAAATTGCAAGTCAACCGAGAAACTAGAAGTATAAGGAAGAATCTGAAAACTTGAATAGGCTGGCAAGTAGAATATGTAAACAGCAGAAAAGGAAATTCAGGGGAGGCACAACTGCCAAAATTGTAGATGATTTCAAGTCCTGTAATCCATGTATGGGACAATGATATACAAAAGATAATAACTGAGGTGGTGACATGTAAGTATACCAAAGTCAGAGTATCAATGAAGACAAATGATGGACTTATAAACAATACTAAACATTTGGAAAAATCACCCAAAGTTACCTTCTCAATAACTGCAGAAAGTTTTAAAGCTACCAACTTTTATGATAAAGAAAGAGACAATAAATGTATGTCAGAGGCAATCAATTGTAATTTTCCAAATATAAACCATCTACCTACAACAGTCAATGTGATTAGAAATATTACTAACTCACTTAAATAAAACCAACGCAACTGAATTTTAACAAGGCTTCTCAAATATATATATATATATATATATATATATCAGACTTCATTAAG
>Ga0268261_10004188_pt1 | contig 10770 bp, 10 predicted proteins | sample TergutNc150P1_FD_190353 | JGI IMG/M metagenome (GOLD analysis project Ga0268261, IMG submission 190353) | Nasutitermes corniger P1 segment gut microbial community from laboratory colony in Florida, USA - Nc150 P1 (SPAdes) (version 2) | ecosystem: Host-associated > Arthropoda: Insects >...
CCTACCGACTGTGCTGCGTCGTTGTGTGTGATCTAGAAACATCAAGAATAGGTGCTCCATATATATGACATTAGTAGCCTAAGGGTTAATGATTTAACCCTTATCCTGCTAACGTGGAGAAAATGGTGAGCTCTAATAACGCCAGCAAATAGCAGATGGGATTTAATTCAGCGTTTAAAGGGTTAATTCACTGTGTAGCATATCGAAATCATGGATACCGAAGTGGGCTGTCATTTTGTCGAACATTTTAAGTCCTCTGTGAAGACTGTTTGACACCCGAAGATAAAAGTGTACACGACGTAAAAACCTGTAAGAATTGCATCTTCAGCAACACCGCTGTTAGAACCATAATTAAACATCGTAAACATCGCGTTCTTTGCAATCGCAATGACGGCGACAACGCACCGGTAAACATAAGTTTTACAACGTCCTGAAGATGGCAGCAAGCTGCGGAGAAGACATGCTGCCATCTACACAGAACATTATTCCAATACACGTACACGCACAGTAATTTTTGTGGTTAACAACTCAGCGCCATTTATATTGCACTGCCATCCGTTACGGACTTATAAATACAATAGTCATGGAAGGACGGTCCCGGTAGCTTAGTCGGTTGAAAGGCTAACTATTAAACCTTCTGCTGCCACGCCATTTAACTTCCGATTTCTATGACACCTGCCATCCCCCATTTCTGCACAAGTCTTCAGGCAACTGAATGAAAACCAAACTACTGTACAGGCAACATTGTGAGATACTCAATAACAAATCTGTAAGATACTGTAGAAGATTACTAAGTAGAACACTTCAATGGTGCAATCATACGATCAAGTTTATTAGCACTGCTTATAGATTTCTATATATATATATACACCACAAGAAATGCATTGTCAAAAGAAAAGTTATGTTAGTTCAGATTTCTGGGTACTATGCCACATGACATTCCTTGAATATTTCTTTGCAAGAGTGTGGGATTTTTTGTTACAATTCATGTGAATAACTGATGCCAGAGATTTTATCCATTCACTGATAAGTACTTGGCATAAGCTTGCCTTCTCATGCAATTGTACAATTTTCCTGATTAAGGGTACTTTGGAAATGGGTAATGCCTCAGGAGAAAGACATGTGCATATGCTTACTTAAAAGCCACTACATGCCCACATTAATACACAGAAAGGAAAGCTGGACATGGATCAAGGCAGAGATCGGATTTTGAAGAATACAGGGAGGATGGAATAAGAAACAAGAAAAGTTAGAGGAAATTTAAAGACTAAAAGCCTTTTGAAGGTGAATTCACAAGTAATGGAATGACTGTGTGGACACGATTTAAGTATGATTAAAGATAACATCATACAGAAACCTTCAATATGAAACTGAAAGAAAAATCTGCAATAGGAAGACTGAGAGCAAGATAAGAACAAGAGGTTAGGAAGAATGACTCAAAAAATAGAAAGAACGTGGAAAGAAAGTAAGAACAAGCAACTCTGGAAAGATAGAGGCATATGGACAGGATTGGTTCATGGTCATTGAGCGGGAGTGTCTAAGTCTAAGGACAAACAGCTGTGAAATATGATTCCTTGGACGGTCCTGGGATCGAATCCAATTGGGGGCGAGATATTCCGCACCCGTCCATATTGGCTCTGGGGTCCACCCAGCCTCCTAGACAATGGGTACCGGGTTTTTGGGGCCGGGGCGTGGCGTTGACCACCCACCCCCCCTCTACTGCCGAGGTTAAAGAAAGAGTAGAGCTATACCACTACTTCACCTCTGGGCCTTCGTGGCCTGTTATAGGGTGCACAAAATTAAACAACGATTTCTGCAAATATACCAGAAATATTTAGTTCACCTAATATGTTACCTCAGCGATAATGGGTTCCTGTCACCACGGTATGGCACGTCCTCAGGCTGCGGATGGAGGAACGGCCTCCAATATGGAGGGTAGCCGCGAATATATTGAATAAGTTGTCGCAGAGAGCCGACAAGGGGTGGTCCTCCAGCTTGGGGGTTGGGCGAGGTGTTGACAACTTCTCACCGTAAAAACTGGCTTTGTTGTGAATCACGAACACTTGCTTCGGACCTGGATCGATACTTTGGTACGACCTAAGCAATGAAAAAGGGACTTAGGATTTGGTACATGGAATTTTAATAGCCTCTATAGGGAAGGTTCACTTACAGCAGCAGCAAGGGAATTAGCAAGATATAAATTAGATTTAGTGGGTGTGCAGAAGTTTAGGTGGGACAAACGGGGCATGATAAGAGCAAGGGATTATTTTCTTTGGAAAAGGAAATGAAAATCATAAATTGGGGGAAAAATTTTTTACACCACAGAACAGTATCAGTAGTTAAAAGACTAGAGTTTTTAGCGATAGGATGTTATATATATTTCTGAGAGGTTGTTGGTGTAATATAATTATTCTGAATGTGTATGCACCAAGATAGGAGAAAAGTGATGACTCAAAAAACAGTTTTTATGAGGAATTAGAAGGTTTTTGATCATTTTCCTAAGTACCATTTGTAAATTCTACTAGGAGATTTTAATGCAAAAGTTGGGAGAGAGAATATTTTTAAACTGACAACTGAGAATGGGAGTCTACATTAGGATAGTAATAATAAAGGTGTTAGAATAGTAAACTTTGTCGCAACAAAAAAATCTGGTTGTCAACAGAACAATGTTCCCACACCAAAACATTCATAAGTACACTTGGAACTCTCCTGTTGGGAAGACCCACAAACAGATTCATCACAAATTGATAGATAGGAGATGGCATTCGAGTATACTAGATGTAGGAAGTTTCAGAGGAGCTGACTGTGATACTGATCACTATCCGGTGGTTTCAAAATTAGGGAAAGATTGGCAGTAATTAAAGAAGGAGCACAGAAGTTTGATGGGGAGAGATAGAATATCAGGAAGCTAAATAAGCTGGAGGTTAGGAAAGAGTATCAGATTGAGATTTCAAACAGGTTTGCAGCTTTGGAGAACTTGAGTGAGGGTAAGGACATAAATAAGGCTTGGGAGAACATTAAAGAGAATTTAAAAACCTCAGCTAAAGAGAGTCTAGGTATGTACAAACTGAAGCAGCATAAACCATGGTTTGGTGAAGAATGTTTAGATTTTTTAGATCAAAGGAAGCAGGTTAAAATGCAGTGGTTACAGGATCGAAGCCAAAGCAACGTAGATAATCTAAACAATGTAAGATGTAAAATTAGCAGACATTTCAGTAACAAAAAGAAGGAATATCTGAAAGATAAAATTAAGGAATTTGAAACAAACAGTAAGACTCCCACAGTATTTTGGCTAGATGGAGGAACCATTTCTCTAAGTTATTGAATATACATGAGGTTAATGATGTTAGGCAGACAGAAATACACACAGCAGAACCACTAGTGCCCGAGCCAAGTGCCTCTGAAGTTGAGTTGGCTATTGAAAAGCTAAAAAGTCACAAATCACCAGGTGTTGATCAAATCCCAGCAGAATTGATTAAGGCAGGGGGTAGAACAATTCGCTCCGAAATCCATAAACTTATTATTTCTATTTGGAATAAGGAGAAATTGCCTGAGGAGTGGAAGGAGTCGATCATTGTACCTATCTATAAGAAGGGCGATAAAACAGATTGTAGTAATTACAGGGGCATATCATTTGTGCCAACTATGTACAAATTTTATCCAGCATCTTGCTGTCAGGGTTAACTCCATATGCAAAGTAAATTACTGGGGATCATCAATGTGGATTTCAAAGCAAAAGGTCAACTACTGATCATATATTCTGAATTCATCAAATACCTGAGTAAAAATGGGGAATACAATGAAGCAGTGCATCAGCACTTTATAGACCTCAAGAAAGCTTATGATTCAGTTAGGAGTGAGGTCTTGTATAATATTCTGATTGAGTTTGGTATTCCCATGAAAATGGTAAGGCTAATAAAAATGTGACTAACTGAAACATATAGCAGAGTCCACATAGGCAAGAATTTGTCTGACATGTTTCCTATTAGGAATGGTTTGAAACAAGGGGAGCTCTATCGCCATTGCTTTTCAACTTTGCTTTAGAGCACACCATTAGGAGGGTTCAGGTAAACCAGGATGGCTTGAAATTAAATGTTACACATCAGCTTCTGGTTTATGCTGATGATGTTAATATATTGGGAGGAAGTGTACATACCACAAAGGAAAACACAGAAGCTTTGACAGTGGCTTGTAAGGAGATTGGACTAGAAGTAAATGATAATAAAACTAAGTACGTAGTCATGTCTCGAGGTCAGAGTGCAGCACTAAGTCACAGTATAAAGACTGCAAAAAAACATGGTGTCAACAGAAACACCACCATATGCATTATACTATAATAACATGTATTACTGACTCAACTAGTACAGCTTATTTGTCTATCCAGAAGGCTTGAAACTAATGACAGAAAACGTGCCTAAGACATGCAAAGAGATAACACACGACAATCTCACTGCTAAGCATAAAACTGTGAGCATAATGTGGCCTTCGTTTCAAATTCACAGAACAAAGGTCAGGACAGTAAGACACAGAGGGAAAGGAGAATTCTGCATGTTGCCAGATTGATGTCTCTCAGCCAGTAGTTCTTGGATTAATTTATGGTGGTCCTCAAATTCTAGTTAATGTTACAAATGTTTTACCATGCATGGAAAAAGTGGTACGACTGGTGACGTCTACATTTTCTATTATCTACCAGTTCATGTTAAATATCATTATACATTTTGCACAGAAACTCAGCTATAATTATTTTTCTTTCCATTCCATATCACTAAGAAATTCCAGACAACTTGAACACTTCCACATTCTAAGTAACAGAAGTACCAGTGGTGCACCAATCCTATGCACCAGGTCGTCATACTGACTAAATTTTGTACAGTGGTGCACTTGTGATGTGTATTAAAAAGGAAAAGGAGGAAAGAAAGAAAATACAAAAGAAACAGACATATATAATCCAGAAAGAGCACCGAAGATTGTAACAGTGAATGACATTAAGAAAGAAGAAGAGGTCTGCCAGAAAAGCAGCAAAACCAGTATTCCACTCAAGTCACACATGCATGTCAGTGTCACTTATAGATAAACAAATGTAAAAGTAAAACAGACACATGTGCATGGATTTTTGAATAGAGCAGCAGTCAGCAGTTTCTTGGCTGAGGCGATTTCATTCAGCAAGATGGCAAGCAAAACTTCAGGATAGGCATTTATATAAACAAATTTTCTTGCAGTACTCATTTAGTCTTCTTCTCCTTGTTTTTTAACTTATGTTAGTATGCTGGCAGTAATGTATAGCAACCTAAGAGCTACAGAATCAAAGAAAGTAAAAATAGTTTACATGTGTGTCTAGAAATAACAATAAATTAAAGTTATATCAAAGGAATCGATGTTACTGAAGTTCTGACACTGTATTATTAATTGTTCCTTGTACATAAACAACTAACTTCATACATGTACCCCAATGACAACAAAAATTAATTTATTCTCCTAAATATTTGGACATTAAAAGTGCGTCAAAAGAATGCATATTTTTAAAAAGCACTGCAATGGCAAATTCTGCCTGGAGAGATGGACGTGAAATAATTTTTCAAGCCCCAATCTGAAACTTACATCATGCACCAAATTCTATTCCAAATTAAATTTAATGTTTCCCCTAGCTTATGTGAAGGTATGGCACCTGTGTCACCCCGTACCCTGATACTTCATTGCACCTGCTTTACTGACTGAAAAGCCAATTAATGGGCACACTAATAAACTGAACTTATACAAACCTAGAGAAAATAATACTGTTATGAAATGCTGGCAATCTGAGTTAAGCACATTAAACAAGCTGTTTTAATATTTGCAGATGATTCTGCAGAATTCCTGGTATAGTAAACGTAACACATCTCTTGCATTCAGACACTTTACCTACAGTACTGTCTTTACAAACTGTAAGATCTTCAGTCAACATATTTGTAACTTACTATTATTACATGGTAAAACAAGGTCAAATTTTATGTTATGTAAATACACAATAAAGCAAAATGATTTATTACATTAAATACACGTATGAGTTTGCTTGTTCCTTTCCAAGAAATATTTCAACTTGTGCCTACAGCAGAACGGTACTTGAGTATGCCAGCCAGCACAGCTGGTCTTTCAACCAGGGACTCCCCATATACAAAGCACAAGTCTTACCCACTTGATTGCAATACATGTTCATCCCAGTGACATAGCATTAATGTTCTAATACTTGCATCCCGGCAGTATTCCATCCGAATATCAGACAGATTACTACTATATGATAACTTATCAGAATATTCTGTGTATTTACCTTCACTCTTTCCAGGGGAATGTTCAACAGTACCTTAAAATAAGCCACGACATACTCCTATCCCTACTTACTCCATTCATAATCATCTACTCCAGTTTTTTAACTAGTGCACTTAACCCGTATATGCCGGAGGTTGAAATTTTTTAATTTGTGCATGATATTCATATATGTTACCTAGAAAATTTCAGGGAACAAGAATATGAAGAGAAAAAATGTTTATTGTATTCCATTGTTGAGTTATGAGGAGTTCCAAAAATGGAACACTAGGCAAAACCATTGCTACATTGTACATAATGTATAAAATCATGTTTCTTATCTCAGGAGGTGGTGACACCTGCTGTTCAGTGTGATATTCAACAGAACACTTCACATGTAAGGCAACATCACATTTTTCACATCGAAAAGTGGCGTTCTTATGACATTCAGCACATCGCGTTTGTTTTCCCTGTTTGACTATCACATGATTCATCCCATCATAACGTGAGTCAATGTTACACTTCTGAGAAGTTCTTCCTCTTCGGCCAGGTTCTGGAGGATGACCATGGGTCTCCAGTTAATGGCATACCACACGTTGACGAAACTCCAGAAAATCCACTGGCTTCTCATCATATGTTTTTTGCAGTTGCCAAGCATTTTGTGATACTAATTCGAAACAGAACAAAAGAGGGCTTGAATACCATTTCTTTCCACAGATTGATGCCCAATACTTATCAATGTTTTCACCAGCTCTGTCTACGCCTCCCATGAAATGGTTATACACTTTGATCATGTTTGGATGCTGAATTTGGATCTTGTTTTTCAGTTTATGGGAATAACGATTGACAAGACACAGGGGATCGATACCAGCACCAGACGAGGTAGCAGTGACAACACTGTTATCATTCCATCTGCAGACAATATTGCCTTTTCCATCAATTCGATAATCAAATGTGCCTTTTTCTTTTTTCTTTGGAGCTACATCTGATTCCAATGGAGCTTTGTCAATGCGACCCTTTCTCACTGTACTTGTTGCCTGATGTCCCATTGAACTGAGCTTATCAAGAAGTGCAATACTGGTGAAAAAGTTATCGAATACAAAATGGTATTGTCCAGGGTGTGCCTCTGTAAGTGCCTCACTAAACTGAAGGACAATTAATGCACCGACACTGTATTCCTCATGTTTAGTATTTGGATTTTTACCCTGATACGGCTGAAACCAGTTAATGTAGCCCAGATGTGTTGCACCACACCAAAACTTATAGCCAAATCAAATGGGCTTTCCCCGAACATGTTGTTTGCACCCGTGACGACCAAAATAAGGAACCATGGATTCATCAATGCTGAAATATGTTTCATTTGGAAATATGTTTTATAGCCATCGTGAATAAGATATGCAGGTGCGCACAACAAAGAACCTGGCAGATTATTTATTGTTCCACCTTCTTCATCTCCTGAGTCCTCATCAGAAACAGGTGCTGTAGCATTTTCAGGTGGTTGTACCACTATAGCACTGGCTTGTATGCTGTCATCTATCCCTAACAGGTCAATTATTTCATGTAAACTTAGAGTTCGAGGCATATTGAGACTTGTAAAATGATTTCAACTAAAAAAAAGGGAAAAAGATATTATTAGTCCTAGTGGTAGTGGTTTTGCCTAGTGTTCCAAAAATGGAACATGCAAAATGTCAAGCCTATAACTAATACAACAATAATAACTTTGCTATTTTCTTTTTACAGAACAATAGCACAACTAGTAGAGGGGCAATAAAAAAATTACTAGTATAGGATGTAGTGCAGTAAAGTTGTATTTACCTGTCAGTGGACGGTTGTTAAAAAATTTATCGAAAATTCACATCACTTTTTTAACAAGCTCCCAGCACGACAGGATCTGCAGCAGTAACTAACTCTGTGCACCACGTGATAACATGTACCCTCAGGAGGCAGACATGTGTGAAAAAAAATCAGACTTGGGAATGACCTTGAGCAGTAGGATATGAATAACTCCCACGTCACAATTGTTCCAATAATGGAACGTCAGGCATAAATGGGTTACACAGTGCTATCAAATGACACAATAATTAATCTACTAGATTTCTGGACTCACATTTTGTATTTCTTACAAGCACATGTCAGGGCAGTATGAGGCATTGTAGGGTTATAGTTTTTTAAGTGGGTTATTCAACAACGCTGTCAATTGATAAGATTATATAGCACTGACAATTGATGAAATAATGAGTAAGGAGCACTAATGGAATAATACTGACAAGGGAAAACCCACATAATTGAAAAACAACATAGTAAGAGTGTGTTGAAAGAGGGGGCAAGGGGATGGCTATCTCCACGATATAACTGTTTGTTAACTGCACAAAAGTCATGGTTGGGAGTGCCCCTGCACAAATGCAGAACACATCCAAAGCTTTGAGATGAACAGTGAAAAACTGATGGAAAAATTATTAAAAGATACAAACAGGAGATACTTTTTCTCTGGAACGACCAATTCACTTATTTTTTATTACCTCATAATGCTTGATTAAACAAGAGAAGAAAGATCTACCCCATTTTGATGCATACATTTTACAGATATATCCTTTGGTGGTTTTCATACCCTACTAGTCTTGGAATTTTAATACACAGACAATTTTACAGTTAAAATCACAATGCATGATTAAAAACAGTTTTTTTATATATAGATATTCAATATTCACCATAAAATGTTTTTGTTTGCAATGTTTATAAACTCTACATTTTTGTATTATGGTCTTGTTTTAGAAGACTGATAAGATGTAATTTTAGCTTCATTTAAAGTATGGATTACACTTTACCAATATGATGTAGAATTAACTTTGTTTAACAAGTCTGATGCAAACTTTAGAACAACAACATTTACTTTTACAACATGTGCAAAGAATGAATAAAATATCTGGAAACTGCAAAATTTAACAGAAAATTTTCTAGATTTTATCACTTTGCATCCATTGTGAAAACCACAGTGAATAAGGCATACCCCAACAAAGAACATATTTTTGAAACCTTTAGTATGTGTTCTACATACTTCACTAATCCTGATGTTCATCAGTATAGTCTTACTGCTGCATAGTTACATTTATTCAGTATCCTAAATCAGTGAGAAATAATACTTCCTCTATCATTAAATAGGAAAACATCATAAAAATATTCAAATAAAAATTACAAAGTTTAATTTGAAGCACAGTCTTTGTTCTGTGTTAATTATCTGTTTGATGAGTCACAATTTGAGAAAACCAATAGAGTCTAAGTTGACTTTCACATAACGCAGGGATCATATGTAATTTATAAAAACCAAATTAAAATGTTATCACAAATTTTGGTACAGACTTTTCAAGAACAAATGTTATCAAAATCTGTTGACTAATTTGGGGGAGGTTACTGTTTGTTTTCAAAATACTATCTTCAAGACTGGATGATTTGTGGCTCAAAATAACTCAATACCTTGACTGTAAACGTTTTGCAGGACCATGATTTGATTTCTAGTACAAAACTTTTCTGTCGCCCCCATGTCAGTGTTACTTGGAGCTGACTCAAGCCTCCTATCCGATGGGTAATGAGACCTCTTTCCTCAGAATGATGCTGGGTAGAAAATGAAGCTAAGCAGTCAGTTTACTCTAAAGAGAAGATCTAGGGTGCATTTAGTTTCCAGATGAAGTGTGTATTTAAACAAAGACATTTAGACTGAACTGTATAATCCAGCATACCTCAAACAGTTAGCAACTGTCTAGAGGCTGAATGAATGAGGTTTGATTCCAGATTGCAGGCAGGGTTGTTCTTAGGTATTACTTCTTCTGGAATATGTTGGTCTATCAGTGGTTAATTGGTTTCTAATGTATCAAGACAGTGTAGCAGTCTCATCTTCATGGGTGATTCAGTGTCACAACCCTAGAGAGAACCTATATCTCATCCACATAACTGCAAAAATCTAAAAATCTTGTAGGTATGATTTTTTTTATCATCATATCCAGATTAACATTGTGGGTTGAAGGGGTAATGGTGCTAAAGCAGCTAGATTGTGTAATCACTCAGGTCCATGTACTGCTGACATTAAGAATGCCTGGAGCTATCAACCAACATTTCCCCATCTCCTCACAGCATGGTGCTCAATTAAAGCCTCTGACCTTAACCCTCACCTCAGTTGGAAGTGTTCTATTCATATCATATTTTATGATATGATATCATATCATATCTTTGCATCCTAAACTGAAGTGCATATTCCTCACTATCTCAAGTGATCCTCCATTATCAACATTTACGTCAGATAAACTAGTAAATGCTCAAAACATGTTAAGCCCTGTTGTTATACCTATCAACAGTATTTAAATTGGATGCACAGGACAGCTGATGCTTTAATCTGGTTGTGAAGTTTCACAGAATACATCTAACCAGGTAAGCTGTGTTTCACTCTGTCTGAACATGTCCTTAACCTTCTGTTAACACACTCTTCATACTGTGCACTAC
>Ga0268261_10004189_pt1 | contig 10769 bp, 11 predicted proteins | sample TergutNc150P1_FD_190353 | JGI IMG/M metagenome (GOLD analysis project Ga0268261, IMG submission 190353) | Nasutitermes corniger P1 segment gut microbial community from laboratory colony in Florida, USA - Nc150 P1 (SPAdes) (version 2) | ecosystem: Host-associated > Arthropoda: Insects >...
TCAGTCCACAACATCATGCATAAGTGCAGGTGCACGTGTCTCACAGTTTGAGGCATCAAACATTGTTCCCAGAGGTCAGTCCACAACATCATGCATAAGTGCAGGTGCACGTGTCTCACAGTTTGAGGCATCAAACATTGTTCCCAGAGGTCAGTCCACAACATCATGCATAAGTGCAGGTGCACGTGTCTCACAGTTTGAGAGGTGGATAAGCAAGGAACAGCTTTTGCCCATTTATAGGACCCCATAGATTTGACTATATCTATTTCATCCTTTTCTTATGTTTCCCATTATTCATAAACAATTGTCATTGTTTTCATTGTCAACAGCAGTAGTTAGTAGTGGTAGTAGTAGTAGTAGAAGTAGTAGTATTTGTTGTCAGCTTTATGCAGGATATTTACAGTTATATACCTGAAACAAATCATGTTTCTAGGGTATATATATTTGCACTATTCTGTATGTACATTTTACGCATCACATAATGTTATTTCCTGTGTTAAATGTTTTGTACTTTCACGTTGATACTTTCCACAGTAGTGTGCTGTGCCCAGTGTGGGTGTTTTTTTGTAGTTCCTTGATTTCTTGCTTTCTTGGTATGTTGCTCAGCTACACAGTGCAATCCATAAGTTTTAGAACTTTTTTTTTTTTAATAACAGAACTAAAGCGATCTATCGGCCAACCCACTAAGTACTATCAACCAACATCCATTCACACACCGAGTTTTGTTTGCTTATCTTTGACAGTGTGCGAGTTTAACTTGTCTTGTAAAGTCAGTTTTGTATGGATGGTGGAAATGAGCAGAGAGTTGCCATAAAATTTTGTTTCAAAGCCGGTCTGTCTGTGGCAGAAACACTAGTGTTGGTGCAAAAGGCTTATGGGAATGAGGCTCTGAACTGATCAAACCTTTTTAGGTGGTATTCTCAGTTTCGAGACTGAAGGGAGCTGGTAGAAGATGATGAGAGAGGTGGCCGTCCAAAATCAACTTGAACTGAGGTAAACATTGCTGCTATTGCTGATTTGGTAAAAAATGACCGTCGAATCACATCAAGAATGATAGCAAAATCTTTGAACGTCCCCAAGACTAGTTCTTCACATTCTGAAAGAGGATTTGGGAAAGAGAAAGTTGTGTGCACGTTTTGTTCCACACTCCTTGACGCCTGAGCAAAGGGAAGGTAGAGTCACATCTTGCCAAGACATTATCACAATGGTCAATGCAGACAAAAATTTTTAACAAAATTATTACAGGAGATGAGATCTTGTGTTCTGCCTATGACCCCAAAACAAAGCAACAGAGTTCTGAATAGGTGGGTGATACATCCTTTCAGCCAAAGAAACTGAAATCCCAAAGGTGCCGCATGAAGACCATGTTGATAATTTTTTTCGACTCTCAAGGCGTAGTGCACAAAGAATTCGTACCAGAGGGAAAAACAGTAAATGCAGAATTTTATAAAGGAGTAATGGATTGCCTCCTGAACGCATTCAGCGGGTTCATCCAGCTGCATTCTGCTCTCCAGATTTTTTCTTGTTGCACGATAATGCACCTGCCCACAAAGCTGCAAGTGTTTGCCAATTTTTGACCTAAAAAAATGTTACAAACCTTTATTACTCCCCCCCCCCCCTACTCTCTAGATTTATCCCTGCCAGATTATTTTCTGTTCCCCAAGTTGAAAATGAAGTTAAAAGGACTCCATTTTGCAGATGTTGCTGAGATCCAGGAAGCCATAACTGATGAATTAAAGAAGGTCCAAAAAGAGGAATTTTTGGCAGCTTTTCAGAAACTGTACAACTGCACAAAAGCCTGTATATATGCCAGTGGAGCTTATTTTGAATTAAAAGAAAAAGTTTTGTGTCTTCCTTATGTGTTTCGATTTTAAAAAAATAAGGCCCGTTTTCATCATCATGGATTAAGATGCCCGGTTTATTGTTAGGGATAGTTCTGTCAGTTTCATTAGTTGATTTCATAATGTGGTTACCTTACCTTGTAGACTTGTTTTGATTAATTTTGGCACATGGTCATACCAGTGTTCATTGTCTAATTTTACCCCTGTTTCCTTGCATATGTTAAAATGTAGTTGAGCACACACTGTATCTTGTTTCTTTTTGTATTGTTCTTTTACCTATGTTGGCCATGCTGATAAAATGTTGTCTATTGTCTTGTCATATAGCTGACATAGTCTGCATTGGATATCTGTGCCTGTCTATAATATATTTGTTGCATTATATTTTGTTTGTAATGCCTGATCTTGTGCTGTTTTATTTCACTTTCAGCTTCTCCTTTCAGATCTCCCCTCCAAAGCCATCGTAATGTGTCTTCTTCACTAATAAGCTGTCCATCTGTACTTCTTTTATGCCGGCCATGCATTACTTTGCTGTCCTATTCATGCTTTAAGAACTCTCCTAATTTTGTTTTTTGTATGTGGTATGCCTTTTTGTGTCACTTCTTTTATTTGTTTGGTTTAACAGCCTTAGCTGTTATTTTTACAATACATGTAGCATCACATGACTTCCATTTCTGCTTCTTTTGTCAAAGCTGTTCTATGGTTTGCCTTTATAATTTTGCCTATACTTCGGGCATGGTGGCTTTGTCTGTGAGTGGATGGTCCATTTTGAATTTCCTTATTGCTGCAACCGTCTTCAGCCCTAGGAGTACCGATACCAGTGGTCCTTGGTTTGAGACCAGATCACAGATATATGCTCGGCATTTAGATAGGCAAATTACGTTTGGCTGAATTAATTACAAAGTTATTATAATTTGAACGAACTATATACTGGTGCATGGGACGGAGATTAACATGCCACACTGGGAGGTATGGACCTCTTGGCCTTATTGTTGTGAGGAGTTGCTGTTAGGTTTATGGCCTAATTGTTGCGGGGAATTACACTAGCCATATTGTTGCGAGGAGTTGCATATATGGTCACTGCTCAAAGTGAACACCTGTTTTACTAGTGGACAAGTGTTTGAGAAGCAGCCAAGCCAGGTTTGAGGAACACTTGTTTTCGGATCCACATTTGCGTCAGATGGGAAAAATAACTGGAAGATTCAACATGGCTTGGGAGTGGTAGATAAAGAAATTTTGGTGCTGTTTGTAATTGATGCCGATTGTGAATTTAAAAAAGTTAATAATCAGTGTTAAATACTTAACAAATTGTCGTCAACTATCTTGATGAATAAATGAGTCTATTAACAGCTATTGCGACTGTGTAAGACCACATAATGTTCCCTGGGAGGATTCCTAGCTCAAGGACTGAACTAGCCAGGCACTGTAGCGTTAAAATTCTTTGGATGACTACAGTACTCACTCAGTTTTCTCCTGATTTTCCCATTCTTACTCCCCAGTAATGGCTGCTGCTCATTTGTGTTTGAGCCTGACCTAGTTCAGAGAAAGAAATACTAATGGTTGCATACAATCTTTGCAGGGTTGAAATGTCATTCAAGACTTACTTGAAAGACAGGTATGCTGGGTTATGTATAATAAAACTACTGGTTGCAGTTAGTCGAGGAGATCACACAATATCCTTTTAGTTTGATAGAGTAGTGAGAAGGTAGATCAGTGAGCAGTAGGTTATACAAGATGCCTTGTAATTGGTAAAAGCTAACAAGCGTTGGACAAGATAGTGACTTGTAAAACATCACCCTGTAATTGGATGAAAAAAAAACCTTATGTTCCTAGTGTTTAGGGTTTATATGAGTTTTTATAGATTATATATATATGTAACCAGTGGTGTTTATAATTTTAAGACAAGTCATTCCGTTGTGTTTTGAATAATCGGAAATACAATATATCTTGATTGCTGGTTTCTTCTTGAAAGAAAATTACTGTTATGCTGAAATAATATTGATAAGAAACCACCATTCAGGCTATAAACATATTCAAACTCTGTCACGCTTAAGTTTTTAAACCTATTTCCCCAACTTATTACAACACAAGTCTATCTCATGATACTAGTATATTACAAATTATGATATCATGTTAGGTTTCTGAAACTATAAACAAAAGCAACCCAGCAGTTCTTCGAGTTGATACCTACATTTGAATGAGAGACCACCAAAAGCAGATTTATACTAGTTGTCTCCTCCAAGAAGTGCTTACACTGCCCTTATATTTTAACATTTTAAATCTTTTTATCTCATATATTCAGTGCTCCAGTCTCTTTAAAAATGCAAATAAGTGTATGTAATTTTATAGATTTTATTCCACAGGCTATTTATGTTATATATTTTCTATGTAACAAAAAGTACGTGAAGGTTAGAGATCTCATTCCTATACAACTGTGGGTATTTCTCTTGTAAACAGCATGATGATGGCTGTACTGGCTGACAGATGATGATGGCTGTACTGGCTGACAGATGATGATGGCTGTACTGGCTGACAGATGATGATGGCTGTACTGGCCGACAGATGTTGCTGATTGATAATAAATAAAATACGGTCCATTTTAGCAGATCCCACCACTTGGCCACACTAAGGCTTTGTGAAACTGTTTTCACCAGCTGCGCCAGGGTCCCTGTTCATGTCTTCTCACCTTCCACTTCACATGCTTCTGGAGTCCTGCAGCATGGCTGTTTACACCTGAGACCCAGGATTTTTGTTGTATGAGGTTTACTCTTCTAGATCTGCTGTGTTCCATTTAAACTGTCTCATCACTGGACACACTGGGTCAAATTAGGCAAAAGCTGGCCAAAATTCAAATTCTTAAACTTTCACAAAATGCTTTGAAGTCTAGCTGAGGGGCAAAAAGAAAGTTCCTAGGAACGAAAGTGTAAGTTTTATGAGAGTTTGGTTCCATCTATTCCCGGTACAGGCAAACAAACAGAGTGATTTATTAGCAGCGTGTATGAAGGTACTTTGTACACAAACACCGGTAGTTAATTTGTTAATTATTTTTACGGTGACAAATTTAATTTGTTAAGGGAACTGATAATGGAGCAGAGAAATAACGGTAAGTAATGTGTGAACTATTCAAAAACAATTTTTTGTCTAAAGTAAACAATTGTTATTTCAATTTATATTACCTCTTTTTTTTCCCCCCCTGCACAAATTTTGAAGTCCCTTATTCGTGTAGAGCTGCAAAATTGATCTGAGCTGATCCAGCTCCATTTGTTGCATTGTTATAGATATGGCTTTAAACTTTGTTATTATTATACAAAAAAAATGGCTGCTAATATGTGCTACTCTGGAAGTTATGAACTATTGCATGAAGCAGAGTTTTGTACTTTTAAAATTTGGTCATGTGGTTTGACATGTAATCTACCGTTCTGAGTCCCCATGGTTGATTTTAATAAATATATATTAGAGTATAAATGACTAACTAAGCTTACAAATTGCATATTTTATATTCATTATATATTCTGATACATATTCATATATACTTACCGTTCTATGTTTTACAATAAACCATGAAAAAGTTTGCGCAGTTGTTTATGGATGGATACACAATTAGAGCACAAGGAGTTGTAAAGCTTTGGATACAAAGGAAAGGTGACAACAGTGACATCAAAAGTGAATATGGCAAAATAGTGTCGTAGGTTTGTACAGATATTTTTGTTCGTGATTAAGAATCTAGGTATCGATTGTAGATTTCGTTCATGAAAAATAAACCAATCTTAATTAAACAGTAATTGCTTTATATTCAATTTTAAATCAGTTTGTATTCTCACACTGGTTAATATAATTATTATTTTATAGCTCTTTTGGGCTGGAAGAAAATTCTCCAAGTGCACTTAGGGAAATTTGTCAGAATATGTCTCGTGTTGGTAGTGAATTTTTGAAGAGATGGATTGATGCAAGAAGAAGCCATTAGTATTTTGTACTAAAGAATGCAGAATGGTTGGAGCCAGAATTCAGTTTACTCATTAAAGGTATTGTCAGACTGAATGAAACAGATTACAAAACGCTATGAGCTTCAGGTATAAGTTTTCATCGAAAATTGGCATTTGAAGAGAGCAGTGAAAGGAACAAATGCAGAAAATCCAAAGAGCTGTAGGATTTCCTGAACTAACTCATGCCACTAAAATGAGCCTTCAATCTGCTGGTAAAACAGATGCCCCAAACTTTTCAGTGAAGCCTTGGAAGCAACTCCAGTGAGAGCACTGAGTATCAGGAAAGCTTGGGCTACTTATGCTGAAAATGTGTTGGTACTGTATGCACCCAAGGAAGCGCTGTCTTTGTTTATTGAAGATCATTTGACAAAACGTCGACATAAAAAATACGAAGTCCAGCAAAAATAAAGAAATGCAACATCTACTCAAGTTACCATGTAGTTAAAGCTGCTATTTCTAAGGGCAAAATACCTATCTAGAAAACTTTAGCAGAAGAGTAGCTGCAAGCTCTCGTGGATAAACTGGCTTCAAGAATTATCATAGCTCAAAAAAGTGCCCTAAATCTTTTTCTGGATGATATTGTGAAAGAATTCCTTCTCATTTCAAAATGGGTTTGGGATGGAAGCACTGGACACAGCGAATACAAGCAACGGTCATTGGAAGATGCTACAGACAGTGATATTTTTATCACATGTAGTTCATCTTCAGTTGTATTCAGCAAGAGCATCTGGAGATACAGTTATTCTTTGGCAAAATCCTAGGCCCTAGATGAAGTACTGTCATCCCATCCAGATACAGAAGAAACATCAGTTGTTGAAGAAAGAATAAAGAAGTTTGAAAAACAGCGATAACTTTGGAGGAACAAAATAGTGTCGTATTGGTGCATCATAAAATCATATTAACGATGATAGAGGGTCAAAATTTGTAACGCCATCACTGAAGACGTTTTCTGCTCAACTTTACTATATATGTGGTGCTGCGCCAAAACAGATGAATACTATCGATGAAATTGTCATGAGACATGTCGCCGTAACAAATTACAGATTCAGGCTACCTACCCTTCACATATGGATTAGATTTATGAATGTTTGCTCCACATCTCATACCATATGGGAATAAAAAAAATTGATACATATAAAAAGATCAACCAAAATTTAGAAGAAGAAAAAAATTCAATACCTCTTCAAACATGAAATGGATACTTTGGTCAATAAACCTAAGCCTGGCGGAAGCGGAAACCTAACGACGGAAATACAGCTAGAACGTTTTTGATTTCAAACTTGCGCGGTCTTATGACTTGCATTCTTTCTTTTTTGGTGTTTCCCCGGCGTCTGATTTTATGTGCCGACATTTCAGAACACTCTGTTCCGTCTTCATAAGCCGTGTGAACAAGAAGAAAACTAGGAAACTAACCAACAAATGAGGTAATTGAGGGCGGAGACTTTTGTGCGGAAAAGTAAGTCGACGTCCCTCGGACTGTTTAGCCATTCCTGCGTTAACCGAATCGCTGGGCCCAGTAAGAGACACCTGAAACTATAACTGGGATTGCGCTTACTCTAACGATTTCCCGTCGCGGTTTAAGACCTCTACGTGGGCAAACTGAGAACCGTTACTCAAGAGGCAATTGATGTTATAAGGGGTATAAATTTGGCTGGAAAGCTTTCTGGGATTCGAACCCAGATTGGTCATGTTGAAAGTTACTGTAACAGATAGGCCCTGCGTGTAACAAATAACTATGTTTTTTGGCACTACAGATACAATAATTCAAGCAGTAATGAATACAAAACACTGTAGCCAGAATCTCAAATATCACTCAACAGATAAGTCTGTTCTCATACATCCAGTTCTTCGGGCTCATAGCCCTGACGCCGCTCGAACCCAGTACCTCACTCACACCCCACTATGCAGTTCCATCTTCATTCTGTCGTCGAACATTCACTGCTTCGCCGCTACAACACACTCTGTCGCTCGTGAGCACAACAATCCCTCGCTAACCGCTCGCGCTCTCGCCGTGAGATGACTCGCTCGCCGTGTCTCCGTGAGGAGATCCCCTCTCCGACCGATGAACGCTCGCTGTATCGCCCTAGGAATACTCCACCGCCATCCGCTGTTCGCTCGCTGTGTCTCCGTGAGGACACTCCGTCACTATCCGCTGAACGCTCGCTGTATCACCGTGGGAAGACTCCATCGCCATCCGCTGCTCGCTCGCTGTCTCCCCGTGAGGAGACTCCACGTGGGGCTCAGGTCATACGAGGGTTGTCCCAAAAGTAAGTGTACTGATTTTTTATTTAAATGTCTATTGGACTCACCTGAAATTACAAGTTATCTCCTTCAAAGTATGACCCTTGGGAAGTTACACAGTGGTTCCAACGTTTTTTCCACTGATAATAGCAGTACCGGAAGTCATTTTCCGTAAGTGTGTGTAACTCATCGGCTACAATTGTTGTATGTTTTCCAGCAACCCGAAATGATGACCCTTCAACTTCGATTTCAACTTAGGGAAGAGGTAGAAATCACAAGGAGCTAGATCTGGGCTGTAGGGAGGATGTGGAAGTACGGCAATGTTTTTCTTCGCCAGAAATTCTCGAATTGAAAGCGCAGTGTGAGCTGGCGCGTTATCGTGGTGCAGCGCCCAATCGTCTGCAACGTCCGTTTGCACTTGCTGGACCTGTTTTCGAAGTCGTTCCAAGACATCTTTGTAGAAGGCGTGATTAACTGTCTGTCCTGGAGGTACAAATTCTTTGTGCACAATGCCACGGCTGTCGAAAACAAATCATAGGTTTCACCCTGGATCTGCTCATGCGTGCTTTCTTCGGACGAGGAGAACTATTCGTGTGCCATTCCTCACATTGCCGTTTGGTCTTGGGATCGTAGTCGAACACCCATGATTCATTCCCTGTTATTACTTTATTTAAAAAAATTTGGCTCAATTTCGAGTCTTCCCAGCAAATCCTGACAACCGGTTCGCTTTTTGCTCCACAGACAAGTTTTAGGCACTAGTTTTGCAACTTTTCGCATGTGTAAATGGTCTCCACAGACAAGTTTTAGGCAATAGTTTTGCAAACTATTCGCATTTGTAAATGGTCTGTTAGAATTCTATGAACTGCATTTTTATCGAAGCCCATTTCTTCTGCAATCATCCTAACCCTCAACTGGCGGTCTTTCGCCATCACAGCTCGTACCACTTCCACATTTTAATCATTTGTTGAGGAGACTGGTCTTCCAGTACGAGGTCGTCTTCAACATTTTCTCGGCCCTCTTTGAAAGCTTTGTGCCACTTAAAAAACATAGTTCTCAATATAGTGGCATTTCCATAAGCTTCAGTTAAAGAAGCAAATGAATCTGTGGCAGTTTTGTTGAGTTTCACACAAAATTTGATAGCGTACCGCTGTTCAATATTTTCCTGCATCGCAAACGTAACGTGGTTATAAAACAAGACCATACACAAACAGCAGTAGCGCACAACTGACTCAACCAGTCCAGTTGAAACAAGTATGGACATGCAGCCAAGGTCACTACCAACGCGCCGATATACATCAATGAGGTGCTACGTTACAAATTCGTACATAGGAAAATCAGTACACTTACTTTTCGGACAAGCCCATGTATATGCCGTGGGGAGACTCCTCGTGCCCCTCTGAACGCCAGCTGATATAGTGTTGTCTGGCTTCTCGATTGTTCGACTCTGTCGCAGTTACTTTTCCGGAAACGTCTGGTACATTAGAATGTTCTATCTCTTTCTCGCACTACCTGGGAAGAGTGCGGGCCGTGCCCTGTCTTTGCGTGTTATACCCTGGCATTTGCCTAACAACTGAGGTGAAAAGCACGGAAAAAACTTGAGTCAGAGTAGTCGAAAACGTTCCAGTTGGGCATGATTCAATGGAGCCAACTTTGAATCGAAATTCTCAGAGATCTGATGTGGTCTTACCGACCATACCAGATCTCTGAGGAACTCCCAAATCCTCGCGAACTTGGTAGTAATGCGAAGAAACTTGGATAGAAGCACCTGCAGTTTCCTAATGTGGGAACGAGCGGCGGACTTCCAGAAGAGGCGCGCGTAGCCCATCATATATGACCGAGGGCCACACGTTGGATAGACCTAGTATATGTATGTACGTAGGTGCGTTCAGTTAGTTGCACTCTGATTCGTGGTTGTACGCGTAATCGTAGTAGGTTACGTTACGCACGGGTCTAGCTCCAGAATTGCTATATGCGAGAAAGTTTCCTAGTATGGCTCGGGGAGAGCTCATGTATAAACTAACAGATGTATGACCTACGTGCTTTCGGATATGTGATCCATATGCTGTACATTACTTACTTACTTACTCCATGGAGCAGAGTCCTTCTTGAGAAACTAACCAGTAAACTTTGCAGCTAGTCAAGAAATTCCCCGCATTTATGGAACCCGAAAGTCCCTCACCGTACTCACAAGTGCCCGCCACCTGTCCCTATACTGAGCCAACTCCATCCAGTCCCCACGACCCCCTCCAACTTCCTGAAGATCCATCTTAATATTATCCATCTTGTTACACACACTGAATATGTATTAATTTGACGATAATCCAGCTTTAATTACAGTGTAAATAATGGGTCTCCAACCCGCGGCCCGCCAGGTTGTATTATGCGGCCCGCGGCCACATTGATAAATTCTGTATAGGATATAAAATTTCACAATAATTTAGGCAGTTAGATATACCACTTACTGTTATTTTTCCACGTGAGGCCCGCGAACCAGCTTACAATAACGGGTGTGTCCCCTTGTTAAAAAAAGGCTGGAAACCCATGGTGTAAAGGATAATAATGTGCCGTCATGTTTTGGAAGAAGTGCGCCTGAAAACGACGACCGAACCTCTCGCCGAAACATAGCGCAATACATAGCATGGAGTAATGGAGTAATAACACGACGTTTCAAAGACTGACTCTGTCATCGTCTGCTGGTATACTAGGG
>Ga0268261_10004190_pt1 | contig 10767 bp, 7 predicted proteins | sample TergutNc150P1_FD_190353 | JGI IMG/M metagenome (GOLD analysis project Ga0268261, IMG submission 190353) | Nasutitermes corniger P1 segment gut microbial community from laboratory colony in Florida, USA - Nc150 P1 (SPAdes) (version 2) | ecosystem: Host-associated > Arthropoda: Insects > Digestive...
TTGTTCTCGCCACTGACGCTAGTGATGTGGCTGTTTCGGCCGTTCTCCAACAGAGGGTTAATGGTGCTCTGGCTCCCATCGCGTACTATAGCAGAGTTTTGACTCCGGCCGAAAAGAGATATAGCACTTACGAAAAGGAATGTCTTGCTATTCTGTTTGGCTGCGAGAAATGTCGAGTCTACCTCGAGCATAAACAGTTTGAGTTACTCTGTGACAACTTAGCGCTTTGTTGGCTGCTGAAAAGGGTCAAGGATGTAGGTCGTTTGGGCAGGTGGATTCTTCGCTTAGCCCCATTCAAATTTAGGGTTAGCCACTCTCGGGGAGTCGACAATGTCGTCGCTGACGCGCTTTCGCGCATGTTCGATGGTCATTGCCCGGAAAACACGGAAATTCTATGTGCCACGATGGTGAGTTCGTTGCCGCTAGTTTATTCATCCCTTCAGGAACATCAGGGGGATGACGTCCTCTGTAAGGATCTCAAGACGAAAGTGGAAAATAAGGTAGCTGCGGCGGGCAATTTTTGCATCCATAATGGGCTGCTGTGCTATTTTCCCAAGAAAGCTAGGAGACGCCGATGGGTGGTGCCGTCTTCTTTGAGACGCATGCTTCTCCAATACTTTCACGACGGAATTTTGCCTGGCCATCTGGGAGCGCGGAAGACTCTAGGTAAAATCGTCTCCAAATTTTGGTGGCCGAATATGCGTAAAGAGGTATTTGAGTATGTGCGTAAATGCGAGGTATGCCAACGCGCCAAGCCTGCGCAGAATGTGCGTGTAGGTCTGCACTCGGCTGAGCCGTGTTCCGAACGTATGGAGAGATTGTTTGTCGACTTTGTTGGCCCATTAGTTTGGTCGAAACGTGGGAACATCGCTATTCTGGTGGTGGTGGATGCCTTCTCCAAGTTTGTGTGTTTCTATCCCGTGCGCAGAATCACGGCGCAGGTGGTCTTGGATTGCTTAGAGCGAAGTTTCTTCACGGCGTATGGTACGCCAAAATGTGTGGTGACAGATAACGCCAGGATGTTTTGCTGTGGGCTGTTTAAGGACTTTTGTTTTCGGTGGGGAGTGAAGCACATCACTACTACTCCTTATTATCCCCAGGCTTCGCTTGCGTAACGGATTAACCGTAATTTGAAATCCGCCCTGAAAATTTTCCACCACTCTAGTCAGAAAACTTGGGACGAAGATTTACCGTGGATTAGTGTTGCCTTTAACACCGCCACTCATGAAAGCACGCGAGCTACACCCGATGCCCTGTTCTTAGGCCGTGTATTGCGGTGTCCTTTGAGCGTTCGGTGGGATTTGACCCCGGTTTATTCGGGACAGGCGGGTCGCGTGGACCGAGATTTCTGGGCGCGAGCTTATCGGAACCTTAAAATGGCTAATAAGAAAGTAGTGCGGAACTATAATCGGGGCCGGGAACCTCATAGTTTTGGTGTTGGCGACACTGTTAGATATCGCGTCAAGTTGGCGATTTCCAAGGCGCGGGAGGTGTCCGCCAAAATGTCCTTGAGATGGTCCGAGCCCGCGGTTATCGCTAAGGAGGTCCGGCCTAATGTGGTGCTCCTCGCTAACCCAGATACGGGGGTCATTATACGTAGGGCCCATGTCAGCCAACTGAAGAAATGTGTACTGTAACATTGGGTTGGGCATATTGTATTTGTTAAATTTAGGATCGGCCTGTAACTTTGGTTGTTTGTATTTGTATAGGATAGCCTGATATAAATTTGTTTCCTTTTGTTTTTGTGGTTCCTCTCTTTCGCTGCCACGAGTGTGGGGAGGTGGCTGAGGCCTAGACACCTTGGTGACGGGAAAGGGGGCGCACGAGAAGAACGAAGGCGCCGCCAGGATAGGAAGACTCGACGCGGGAATTTGGCCAGTGACCTCTTGTAGAAAACCCCCCCCCCGGCGGCGCGCTGATGCGTATGGGACATTACGGCGCCTAGCGGTACGGCATCCTCGCTGTGGTAGTCCCGCGAATGTCGGCATGTGTAGATGGGATGGACGAATGCCGGTGCCGGTGGGAAGAATAGTGAGGTGTCCACGAGTGTGCTACTAGAGCTGAGGAGACAACCCTCCGGTTGTCGGTGACATTAGGGTGGTGGACCGTGAGCCCGCTTGGGAAGTGTGGTGTCGTTGCGATAAGCAGGGGCGGTGTTGACCGCCGCCGTTTTGGGGCACGGACCTCACCCACTGGTGGCCATGACTGTGTGTTATCACAAATGGTGTTGGACCACCGAAATCACAGTGCCTTCGGCGGAAATGTGTGAACACGACTGAATGCGGTTGTGCGAGTGTTCTCTTATGTGTGAGAAGTCGAGGTGTCGACTTTTTATGTGAGGGGGGAAGATGAGGCGTACACTGATACTTTTGAAACTTCCCGGCTCAAGTACGTGGTCACAGGGCCTGAAACTTCCTTAGCGATCCTTCTAGAAATGTCGAGTGAACCCCGTCCCGCCCAAGGTCGTCGACCTACGGCTGCCACCGTCGCTATGCGGAGAGTAGGAGGGGGTAGTTAGTGTGGCGAGCTGTGTAGCTGGTCTCACTAGTTTTGATTCGGAGACTCGTGTTCGGACTTGCTTGCTGTGCACGTCGGGTGTTGCGGTCGGCCGGCCGTGAGGGGAGCCGGTTCTCCAGGGTGTTTGGCGGTTGCTGTGCGGTCGCTGAGGTATGTCGACTTTATAAATTCCATCTGGTGAGTTGTGTATTTGAAATTTGAATTTGATCATCCGTCGGCATACTCGGCGCCCGCCGGGCAGCGCGGGGAATATCCCTGGGGTCCTCGGCCCCATGTGAATTGGGTTGGAGGTGTGTGTTGCGTTATGTTCAACCAAAGTACTTTATTGTTGTAATAGAGAGAGAGATTTATTTGTAATATATTTAATATGGTTAATTATTGGACTAGTCAATGGCCGCTGTTTCACCGTTATTGTAACTAATATTGTTAGTATCTTAGCGGGCCCATTTGGTTGCTAATGTTGTTGGTTTAGTGGGGTCGCCGCGAACGCTGCAAAATACTAACTTAAACTTTGTATCGTAGAAGCGGCCCTAAGCCGGTTGTATCGCGGCCGTCTAGTCAAGCTGGAAAAGCACGTTTTACTGTGCCAGCTACTGAGTGGAACCCATTTTCTTTTGTATATTGATATTGAGTACAGAGTTAAGTGGCCATGTCTGTTTATCCTTATTATTGTATTCTCTGTTAAATTACAATACACCGTGTTGTTTTGGTGTGATATTTCAACGCTGATATATTTGTATGCTCATACATCCCCACTTTGGTCTCCCAATCCCGAGATTCAGCTGCCCCAAAGAACAATGGCGATTATATAGTGCGGGCCTTCGGTTCTCCATCTAGAGCGAAAACTCCATCTTGGGGTTTGCGACCCTGAGGGCTCAAGTGCTTGATGCTAAGAGGTCTGTGGAAACCTTGCAGCACATAAATTATTTGTAATTTACATCAAGGAAGAAAACTTAAGCTTCGTTTTGTCACTTCAACTACTTTCAATTCCTAGTACAGTTGTACGGGTAACAAATTGTGAATCAAATTAATACACATTACCGTCGCAAACGTGTCATTCTCATCACAGCAACTGTGTTCTCCTCTATGACGTACGGACTGAATGTACTGTAGAATAGTTTTTTCATACGACAAGATTTCATTTCTACCTCCTCGACCATTATATTTTCCTGATAATATAGGTGCACAAAACTTGGGTATAGTGTGTGGTAATTAATCCGGGCTACTGGCCAGTGTCCTTTGTAGTATCATAGAGTATTAATATACGAGAACGAAGAAGAAGACGTAAGCAGCTACTGGATATAATTTTCGACAAGGCATTATGATGGATATTTAAATAAGAAGCAACAGATCGACCTCTTTGGAGAACTCGCTTTGGAATGGACTATGGACGGAACTGACGTAAAGCACTTGGGGGAAAAAACAGAGGGAAGATGAGGATGACGAAGAAGACGTTAGCAGCTACTGGATAAATTTTGAACGAAGGATTATATTAAAACATAGCCGATAATAATTCCAACATCACACATCACTGTTCGGCGAATACAGCACAAATAACAACGACGATCAACACCTGTAATTGACCAGCTTGTATTCTCTTTTAGGAAGACCCAAATTTACATTAATATGTATACACAGGATATTACTGAATAGGTTGGAAAATCAATCAGAGATTGTGAGAGTAAAAGCGGTATCTAAATTAGTTTGAATGATTTGGGGTCGCTTAATAAGCCACATGTAAAAGAAAACAAATGAAAGGATGTGGATCCTTCAGCTAGGATATTATCAGTGTGTGTATATATTCAAAATATGCCAGGTGAATTTGCTCCCCTACACAGCGGATATTGTGCGTCACTTCAAGCATTACAATGAAGACACAGGCAGCCAGTTCGTCAGCTCTTCTGAATAATTCGATAATAGTAACACAGAAATTTACAAGAAAATGTGAATTGTATAAATATATAGAAACCGAAAAGAAATTTTAAATGTTTCTTTGGGCTGGTATTTTTTAAGTGCTTGATGCTAAGAAGTCTGTGGAAACCTTGCAGCACATAAATTATTTGGAATTTACATCACGGAGGAAAACATATGCTTCGTTTTATCACTTCAACTACTCTCAATTTCTAGTACCATTGTACCGGTAACAAATTGTGCATCAAATTAATACATATTACCGTCGCAAACGTGTCATTCTCATCACAGCAACTGTGTTCTCCTCTGTGAGGTACGGACTGAATGTAGTGTAGAATAGTTTTATTTTCATACGACAAGTTTTCATTTCTACCTCCTCGACCATTATAATTTCCTGATAATATCGGTGCACAAAACTTGGGTATAGTGTGTGGTAATTAATCCGAGCTACTGGCCAGTGTCCTTTGTAGTATCATAGAGTACTAATATACGTGAACGAAGAAGAAGACGTAAGCAGCTACTGGATAAAATTTTCGACAAAGCATTATGATGGAAATTTAAATAAGAAGCAACAGATCGACCTCTTTGGAGAACTCGCTTTGGAATGGACTATGGACGGAACTGACGTAAAGCAACTTGGAGGAAAAAACAGAGGGAAGATGAGGATGACGAAGAAGACGTTAGCAGCTACTGGATAAATTTTGAACGAAGGATTATTCTGGAAAATTAAATACAAACCAACAGATCGACCTGTTTGCAGAACTTCTTTTGGAATGGACAATGGACCAAACTGATGTATCACACTGAAGGAAAGACAGAGGATAGGCGAGGATGAAGAAGAAGACGTAAGTAGCTACTGGATAAAATTTTGTAAACGTGATTATTCTGGAAATTGAAATACGAAACTACAGGTCTACCTCTCTGCAGAACACGCTGTTGAAGGGACTATAGGCCGAACTGACGCAACACACAGTAGGAAATAAAGGAGGATGAAGAAGAAGACTTAAACAGCTACTGGTTATACCTTCTGACAAGGAGTATTCCGGGTCAAATCTACCTCTGTGAAGAAGTCGGTTTGGAATTGACTATGGACCAAACTGTCCTAAGACAATGACGGAAAGACAGAAGGGAGATGAGGATGAAGAAGAAGACGTAAGCAGCTACTGGATAAAACTGGGGACAAGGGATTATTGGGGAAACTGAAATACGAAACAAGAGATCGACCTCTGTGGAGAACTAGTTTTGGAATGGACTGTGGTCCAACTTTGGTAACACACTGAAGGAAATATAGGGGGAGGATGATGATTACAAAGAAGGAAACGTAAGCAGCTACTAGATAAACGTATCGACAAGGAGATTATTCTGAAAATTGAAATACGAAGCAACAGATCGACATCTGTGGATCACTTGCTTTGGAAGGGAATATGTACCGACAGTTATTTAAACACTGAATTAATGAATGAGGGAAGATGAGGACGAGGAAGAAGACATAAGCAGCTACTGGATAAACTCTTAGGCAAGAAATCATTCTGGAAACTGGAATACGAAACAACAGATCGACATCTGTGGATAACTCGTTTTGGATGGGACTATGGACCGAAATGTCTTAACACGGACAATATATTTAATGTATCTTATTACTGTATGACAATACAGACGGCACGGGCGCCGTCGACGGATCGAGTGCCACAATGTACAAACCTTTTTTACCCTTATTTTATCAGGCAATAATAATGATCGAGAAGGTATAAATGAAAAATAATTATACACACAATTTATAGCACGATCATTTCGTACATCATAGAGAACACCACATTTTCTGTAATGAGAAGAATCCTTTGCCGACAACAGTGTTTGCACATGGCTGTAGTCTATGTTGCAAATAACACACAATCCACCGGTAATCCGTTTGGAAGTGCGATAATGTCAGTTTTGGTCGAAATGTAATCAAGTATTTGGATGACATTTTTCTATAAGAAGAATAGTATATTATTATTATTGTTAATATTATTACAATTACAGTTGAATAAGCGGCAACGAAGTCGACAGCTCTGGTGTATTACTAGAATATAATGTCACTCAAATATACTGCAATGGAGAGTACCGATGAATATTAAGAAAAATATAAAAATTTGAAAATAATTTTTAGGCTGCTGTTGATTTTAGGCCTCTATATCATAACGGATAATAATTCCAACATCACACATCACTGTTCGGCGAATACAGCACAGATAACAACGACGATCAACACCTGTATTTGACCAGTTTGTTTTCTCTTTGAGGAAGTCTCAAAATTTAAACTAATATGTATACACAGGATATTAATGAATAGGATGGAAAATCAATCAGAGATTGTGAGAGAAAAAGCGGCTTCTAAATTAGTTTGAATGATTTGGGGTTGCTTAATAAGACAGATGAAAAAGAAATCTAATGAAAGTAAGCTGATCCGTCAGCTAGAATATTATCAGTGTGTGTATATGTTCAAAATTATGAAAGGTGAATTTGCTCCAGTACACAGCGGATATTGTGCGTTATTTCAAGCATTACAATGAAGATACAGGCAGCCAGTTCGTCGGCTCTTCTGAATAATTCGATAATATTAGCACAGAAATATACAAGGGAGTGTGAAGTCTAGAAATATATAAAAACCGATAAAAAGAAATTTTAAATGTTCCTTTGGGCTGGTAGTTTTTTAAGTGCTTGATGCTAAGAGGTCTGTGGAAACCTTGCAGCACATAAATTATTTGGAATTTACATCACGGAGGAAAATGTAAGCTTCGATTTATCACTTCAACTACTCTCAATTCCTAGTACCATTGTACGGGTAACAAATTGTGCATCAAATTAATTCACATTACCGTCGCAAACGTGTCATTCACATCACAGCAACTGTGTTCTCCTATGTGAGGTACGGATTGCATGTACTGTAGAATAGTTTTAATTTTCATACGACAAGTTTTCATTTCTACCTCCTCGACCATTATAATTTCCTGATAATATCGGTGCACAAAACTTGGGTATAGTTTGTGGTAATTAATCCGAGCTACTGGCAAGTGTCCTTTGAAGAATCATACAGTATTAATGTACGAGAACGAAGAAGAAGACGTATGCAGCTACTGGATAAAATGTGGACAGGTCATTATGATGGAAATTTAAATAAGAAACAACAGATCGACCTCTTTGGAGAACTCGCTTTGGAATGGACTATGGACGGAACTGACGTAAAGCACTTGGGGCAAAAAACAGAGGGAAGATGAGGATGACGAAAAAGACGTTAGCAGCTACTGAATAAATTTTGAACGAAGGATTATTCTGGAAATTTAAATACAAACCAACAGATTGACCTGTTTGCAGAATTTCTTTTGGAATGGACAATGGATCAAACTGATGTATCACACTGAAGTAAAGACAGAGGGTAGGCGAGGATGAAGAAGAAGATGTAAGTAGCTACTGGATAAAATTTTGGATAAAGTGATTATTCTGTATATTGAAATACGAATCTGCAGGTCTACCTCTCTGCAGAACACGCTGTAGAAGGGACTATACGCCGAAATGACGCAACACACAGAAGGAAATACAGGAGGACGAAGAAGAAGACTTAAGCAGCTACTGGATATACCTTCTAACAAGGAGAATTCCGGGTCACATCGACCTCTTTGAAGAAGTCGCTTTGGAATTGACTATGGACCAAACTGTCGTAAGACAATGTCGGAAAGGCAGAAGGAAGATGAGGATGAAGAAGAAGACGTAAGCAGCTACTGCATGAAATTGGGGACAAGGGATTATTGGGGAAACTGATATACGAAACAAGAGATCGACCTCTGTGGAGAACTAGTTTTGGAATGGCTTGTGGTCCAACTTTGGTAACACACTGAAGGAAATATAAGGGGAGGATATTGATTATGAAGAAGAAGACGTAAGCAGCTACTAGATAAACGTTTCGACAAGGAGATTATTCTAGAAATTGAAATACGAAGCAACAGATCGACATCTGTGGAGCACTCGCTTTGGAAGGGACTATGTACCGACCCTTCTTTAAAGACTAAAGGAAAGAAAGAGGGAAGATAAGGACGAGGAAGAAGACATAAGCAGCTACTGGATAAACTCTTGGACAAGAATTCATTCTGGAAACTGAAATACGAAACAACAGATCTACCTCTGTGTAGAACTAGTTTTGGAAGGGACTATGGACCGAAATGTCGTAAAACGGACAATATATTTAATGTATCTTATTACTGTATGACAATAGAGACTGCACGGGCGCCGTCGACGGGTCGAGTGCCACAATGTACAAACCTTTTGTACCCTTATGTTATCAGTCAATTTTAATGATCGAGGAGGTATAAATGGAAAATAATTATACACAGCATTTATAGTACGATCAGTTCGTACCTCACAGAGAACACCACATTTGCTGTGAAGAGAAAAATCATTTGCCGACAGCAGTGTTTACACATGGCTGTAGTCTATGTTGCAAACAACACACAATCCACCGGTAATCAGTTTGGAAGTGCGATAATGTCAGTTTCGTCGAAATGTTATCAGGTATTTGAATGACATTTTTCTATAAGAGGTTTAGTGTATTATTATTATTTTTAATATTATTAAATTTACAGCTGAATAAGCGGCAATGAGGTCGACAGCTCTGGTGTATTACTAGAATATAAAGTCACTCAAATATACTGCAATGGAGAGTACCGATTAATGTTAAGAAATATATAAAATAATTGAAAATGATTTTCAGTCTGCTGTTGATTTTAGGCCTTAGTAACATAGCGCATAATAATTCCAACATCACACATCACTGTTCGGCGAATACAGCACAGATAACAATGACGATCAACCCCAGGAATTGACCAGCTTCTATTCTCTTTTAGGAAGTCTCAAATTTTACAATAATATGTATACACAGGATATTAATGAATAGTTTGGAAAATCAATCAGAGATTGTGAGAGTAAAAGCGGCTTCTAAATTAGTGTGAATGATTTGGGTTCGCTTAATAAGCCACATTTAAAAGGAATCTAATGAAAGGAAGCGGATCCGTCAGCTAGAATATTATCAGTGTGTGTATATATTCAAAATATGCCAGGTGAATTTGCTCCCGTACACAGCGGATATTGTGCGTCACTTCCAGCATTACAATGAAGATAGGGGCAGCCAGTTCGACAGCTCTTCTGAATAATTCGTTAACATTAACACAGAAATTTACAAGAGAAGTGTGTAGCAACACCCTGTGTTGCTACACCCCTTGTGGTGGCACTCTGTGTAGTGGCAACCTGTGTTGTGACACCCTCTGTTGTTAAATCCTGCTTTGTGACACACTGTGCTGCGACATCCTTTGTTCTGACACCCTCTGTTGTTGTACCCTTTTCTGTGCTACCCTGTAATCTGACATCCTTTGTTGATGCACCATGTGTTGTGGTTCCTTCTGTTGTGATACACCTATTTTGACATCGTTTGTTGTGACATCCTTTGTTGTGACACCCTGTGTTGTGGTACCCTCTTTCGTAACACTCTGTATTGTTACACCCTGTGTTGTGACATTCCGTGTTGTGACATCTTCTGTTTTGACATCCTGTGTTGTAACATCCTTAGTTGTGAAAACCTGTGTTGTAGTAGCCTGTGCTGTGGCACCCGGTTTTGTAACACCCTGACTTGAACTGCGTATTGAAATTCTATTCTTTTGCACACAGAGTTGTGTTACCCTCTATCGTGACACCGTTTGTTTTGACAACCTTTGTTTTGACAACCTGTTTTGTGACACCCTGACTTGTGATATCCTGTGTTTTGACACCCTGTGTTCTGGAAACCTCTGTTGTGACACCCTATGTTGTGTCATCCTGTGTTCTGCCAACACTGTGTTCTGGAACCCTCTGTTGTGACACCCTGTGTTGTGTCATCCTGAGTTGTGATAACCTGTGTTGTGTCATTCTGTGCTGTGACACCCTGTGTTGTGGCACCATCTTTTGTGTCACCCTGTGATGTGAAACCCTGTGTTGTGGAATTCACTGCTCTGGCACCCTCTGTTGTGACACCCTGTGTTGTTGCATTATGCCTTGTGACACCCTGTGTTGTGACACCATGTATTGTATCATCATTTTGTTGTGACACTCTGTCTTGTTACACCTGTATAGTGACACTGTCTGTTGTGGTACCCTGTGTTGTGACACCCTGTCTTTTGACACACTATGATGTGAAACCCTGTCTTGTGTTACCAATTGTTCTGACATCCTGTGTAGTGACACCCGATGATGTGACTCCTTATGTTGCAACATTCTCTGTTGTGACATAGTGTGTTGTGGCATTCTGTATTGTGACATTTTGTGTTATTACACCAT
>Ga0268261_10004191_pt1 | contig 10766 bp, 10 predicted proteins | sample TergutNc150P1_FD_190353 | JGI IMG/M metagenome (GOLD analysis project Ga0268261, IMG submission 190353) | Nasutitermes corniger P1 segment gut microbial community from laboratory colony in Florida, USA - Nc150 P1 (SPAdes) (version 2) | ecosystem: Host-associated > Arthropoda: Insects >...
CCCCCCCCAATTCAAAGGCTATATCTAGTTTCATAAACAATATTATTTAATGACAATTTCCTTACTGACTGCTCCCACATTTCTACTATAAATGTTACTTACAGCACTGAAGGACCAGCAGGAGCCACAATGTCCCTGATCTTTGACTGGCGTAACAGCACCATCATTACGCCAGTCTACAGACTCAGGAAGTTTAACATTTGCAGGCCTAATGAAAGTTGCTCCCACTAAATCTCTCTGTTCATTATATCTTACTCGGCCGTACGTGCGATTGAAACCATTCATAGTTTTCACAAATTCATGGAGAAGCTAGAAGTATAATCAATGGAAATGGTATTAGTTCTAATATTAGAACAGGCAGCCCTCGGTTTACAACTGCATTCCACGCCTGAAAGAAATGTCACCAAAAAAAAATCAGTGTAAAATGAACCTCCATTCAAACAGTTCACTGACACTTCCTCCCAAGCTGCATTGATGTTTTTAATGCCCTTCAAATTGTCGAATGAGCACCAATTTCTTGATAGTTTTTTCTGACTTGTCCAAAACTCTCACCACTGCCATAAAGGTTTGGTGGAATAGGCTCTAAATGCTGCAATTAACCCATGGTCCATTGGTTGCAAAAGTGATGTGGTGTTTGATGGCAAGTAAACAATACTGCCATCCAGACGTGTTCTCACTCCAGCAAGTTTTGTAGGATGACCAGGGGCATTGTCCAAGAGAAAAGCCTTGGCTGGAAACTCATTCTCTGGACAAAAACAGAGAAAAGTCTGGCAAAAATAGTTAGCGTACCAATCCAGAAGACTTCTTGTGCCACAAAATTTTAGTAATTTAATCAACCTCATCCCTGACTGGCTTAGAATGTAGATGGGGACAGCTCTCACCTTTGCTTGCTGTGCTGTTCCTTTACATCACATCTGATATTTATAGTCGCACACTTTTGAAACACTTTACAGCTACTGCGAAACATCGCAAAACAGACTGTCACAAACGGAGGGCTACCTGTACTTGATAATATGTGATGCTTCACACCCCAGTGAAGTGTATCAGTGTATGCAAATAACTGAACACACACTACAACTGCCATAAACCACAACTGCAGATCCACTGCCTCTTATACATACATAAGTAATAGCACACTGCAAAATCCAACACGTGCCACGGCAACTACAAACAACAACTTCAGATAACTAAAAATTATCAGTCTAGCATACATTATTAAAAAAAAAAGTGAAAATAAATTTTCCTACAAAATGTAACAAAAAACATAAAGATAAATTACACAGACTAAATAACTATTACAATGTCACATCAAGAACATACAAAATAACTGCATCCCAGAAAAGTAGTCACATGCGAGGTCCTACAGTAAAGTAATGAGACTAATTTTCTTCTGGCTCTACTGGCAATACTGCAGCCCGCTAAAATAGATAGCCATTGACCTTGATCCTCGCTCTATCCCCAATTGCAGTGGCATGGCTTTGCAGTGATTCAATGTGGAGTAGGTGCCTGACGTGTCAAGACGTGTTTGCGAACCTCGTCACGAAAATGGAAGCACGGAACATCGCGCAGCGGTATGCCATCTTTTTTTGTGTTAAACTCGGTAACAGTGCCACCACAACACATGGAAAACTTCAGCAGGCCTTTGGATATGATGCGATGTCAAGAGCACAAGCCTTTCGCTGGCACAAAATGTTTTTTGAAGGCAGAACCATTGTTGAAGATGTGCAGCGCAGCGGATGACCATCAAGAACACGGACAAGTAACAACACAGCACGAGTACGAGAACTTGTTCGATCCTATCAAAGATTGACAGTCAGCATTATTGCTGATGAAGTGAACGTGAACCGGGAAGCTGTTCGTCGGATACTAACTGAAGAATTGGGGATGAGAAAAATTTGTGCCAAGATGGTTCCCAGAAATCTGACACAGCAACAGCGGGATGCAAGGGTGAGAGTTTGTGCTAAACTACTGGAACAATTGGAAGACGACCCAGAGTTAATGAAGCGAGTTATCACTGGTGACAAGAGTTGGTTTTGCCAATATGATCCAGAGACCAAACGCCAAAGTTTGGAATGGCATTCGAAGGGATCACCAAGGCCAAAGAAAGCACGCATGTCCAAGTCAAAATTGAAATGCTGTCGGACCTCGTATTATTTAGATAAAAAAAAATAATTATCCAAACACTACAAGAATAAAATATCAATAAAACAGGCAATGTATGTATAACATAACACTGACACACACGTGCACAGCCATTGCTGCCATGGAGAAGCAATAAATATCACAAATCTGGAGAAGCAATAAATATTACAAATCTGAGTATGTGTTTGTGGAATTAGTTCTCCAGCACGCAAAGCACAACCATATTGTCATCTGTGGCATGTCCGGCTCTAACATACTTTTCCACATTACTTCATAAATGGCACAATCTTCAGAAAATGTTATTGAACATAAAATGTGTTTTGATATTCTCTACAAATTTTGTCTGAAACATTTCTCATTCTAAGAAAAATTCAGCATGATATCATAAATGTATACAGGTGTTCATGTAAAACACCCATTATTCTTGTCAGATTTCAGTGAAACTGAAATTTTCCATTTACAAGTCCATGCAGTGATGGCTGCTGGGATGATAATGTATGGTGACAATGGAAACAAGTGAAATGTAGTAGATGCCTGCATTATTGCACACAGCAAATGAAAGATGCCCAGGATACCAATAACCAAAGAGAATTTTCACGGTGAAATTACCCATACTATTTGTTTTGTAGAACAGCAGACCTTCCAAAGATTTTTTTAGTCTTTTTGATGGAATATGAGAGCTGAAAAGGATAATGTGTGAGCACATGTATCTATGTAGCCATAAGTGTTTTGTTGCAGTCACTGGTGGGAAGTAATCCAGTTGAAAGGTGTGACATAATACAAGGAACTGCCCTAAATTTGAGACTGTAATTTAATCTGAAGAGTCAGACAGACAGACATTTGGTAAAACGTATTTGACATTCAACTACAAACAATGGCGCAGGAATCTAAAAGCTTCATGTACAATATGTTAATGCAAACACAAATGAATATTACATATAAAGTAAATTCTAAGTCATTTTTATTCTGTAAAAAACATATTTCATAGCCAAACCCAATGCAACTCATGTGCAGTATGAACTAGAACAAATTTAGTTCAATACTTAACCCATACACACAGCAATCTAATCAGGCACACACGAATTCAAAGTCATACCACCCAAAATTCTAAAACAAACTGTCACTCTGACATGAACTGGCAATGTGATGCAGGTAGTACACCGTTCAATACTTTCTTAAATACTGCATCTTTCTAATGACAGGCTGTCTTTGATGGTAACTGCACAATTTATCACAGTACCTGTAACAGAAATGTTATGTTTTGGGGCTACGTATAGCCCACAGTTCACCACGGAGATAGAAAATAACCCACCACATGAGTTGTTGTGGGCCTGTATGACAGCATCTCATTTGATCAGGTGTATCGTGAACAGACCTGTTAATGCCACATCATACACAGCAATCTGACATAATATTGGTGAATGTTTCACAGCTCTGCACAAACATCACTGTGCAACAAGAGTGTGCAGCCACTTTGCCCTCCACAATGCCCCACCAAGAACTGTCCAGTGTGGTAGGATAAGGACTAAGTGGCAGCCTGGATAATTGCGTGGAATATGTTGATATGCCATGGCCAGTCTGGCTGCCTGGAACACATTCCATCAGTCACACAGTGATGACAAAATGTTCAGTTGCTCCATCATCCTGAAGCCACACATATTCCATGATTCCTCTGTCTCTAAGTTGCAGTATTTACCATACTTCTACTGTTTCTGCATGAGATGCACCACAAACAGGTCCAACAAAGAAATGGGTGCCATCAAATGAGCTTCTGTCATACCAGCCCACAATATCACATATGATGGGTTATATTCCATATTGGATGTGAAATGCAGATTATCCATAGCTCAACACAGTAACATTTATTTCACACAAACTGCAACAAACTGTGCACTCACTGGTGATGGGAACCTTCAAGAGGATGTAGTATTTGGGAAAGTATTAAGCATGATGTGATACCTCGGCACAGTGTTGATTCGTGTCACTATCAGATGATTCATGTGGGAGTGTCAGGTGACACACCCTCAAACTGAAATCATTATGTCTCTTTACTATGCTCTGAAAGCATGCAAGACTGCCACTGTTGCCACACACCACTTTTCAGTTCCACTGTGTACCACTGGCTCACACCATGCACATACATATCTGCATGGTAGGTTAGGAGTATGGCAACATCTTGGGCATCCAGCAGAGAAGAACTGCAAGAGTTTGTAATAATTCATTTACCAGGTTTTTAAAGGATGAAATCGATTGTCCCAAGCATAAGACACTTATGTAATACAATGTGGAACACTGTAGAACGTACATTTTACAAAATACACCTGACAAATTTGGCAATATTTTTATCTTTGTCATGATCATTATCATCACCACCACCAACACGATTCTGGCTATTTCACCTGTTGCAACTCCAGGTATAATTCTCAATATTCCATCTTATAAACTCCATATGTAGAAATTTCCAACCAGTGATATCTAACAAGACAGTTACATAAAAAATATTAAACTTCAGCCCTGAATGTGTCAAACTGGGCTGTGGACTGTACTCTTCAACTTCAGGCTACACATAAAAAATCATGAATAGGGGGCAATTGACAGAAATTCAGTCACAAGAAAACTAACCATCTCTTTAAGTTTGCATGTGTAGATATGACTGAACTCTACTATGAAATTCAAACTTTGAATCTATTTTTACAGAGCAAGGCCGGAAAAGTATATCATGCTTGCAAGGTTGTGTGTTTAGTACTGATGTTACAAAATATACGAATACACACCCCAGAAGACTGGCTTTGGACTAATACTAGTTACTGATGAAAGACAGCTGCCTAAAGTGATTCACTGAGACTAAGTATCATATTGGCATGGCAGTTTGCTAGCAGGTTCAACAGCAAACTCCATTTCAACACCCATATTCAGAGTTTCCATTTACTGTAATAGTCTAAGTTCTCAATTATGATTTCAGAACATTAGACTACATTCTGGAATGTTTTACTAATAATTTGTTCAGATCCGCAATATCACTTTGCCAATACTGATACACGTGTCCAGCATTCTTATAGTTTTGGGACCAGTGAATACATGACAAAAAAAACTTAAGCACAAATAAGAAGAGATGAGCAATATGTTGACCAACAGATGCACTTAATCAAATACAATTCATGACAAGTATCAAACTCCTCCATGATTCAGCACTGGGGTGCCATCCTCAGGGGGGTCTTCTAGAACTAAGGTATACAAGCCCCACTGCCAATCTAGGTATGGCATCGCCCTCACTGAAATGATTAAAACGCTAAAATTCTAAAATACGTATCACTGACAAGCATAAAATTACATACAATGTTGCGTGCTTTAATATCCCAACAATGCAATTTTATGCTTGTCAACTTTCAGTATTTTAGAATTCTAATACTTTAATAATGCCAGTGAAGGCGGATGTAACACCTAGATAAGTGTGTTGGAGTTTCATTCCTTTGTTCTACAGGACTCCCTGAGGATGTCTCCCCAGTGCCAAAACATGGAGAGTTTGGTACTTCTCATGAATTGTATTTTATAATGTGCATTTAATGGTTACTAAACTGAAAGAATATGCACAGTATTAGTAACAGGAGAAAAAAAAACAATGAGATTTTAAATTCATATTTACCATGTCTCCATACTGGTTCAACGCAAGCTTGAATTTCTTATTTCCTTGTTCATAGGCTGCATTGTGTTTTGCAATTTGATGTCTGTTTTCCATAAAGATCTTCATGCGAAACTTCTCTTCTACATCAGATTTGTAAGTCTTTCCATGTTCAAGCTAGAATGTGAACAAACTCTTCGTTGGACATCAATTAAGAAACCCAAACAAATCCTATGTTCTTTCGACACTCAATGTGCTTCTGGGACATTCAGTTGGGTCAAAATGGAATAAAACTGCACAACTTGATTCCTTATGACATACCTCAATATGATTTCAGAGCAATCAGTAAAAGCAATACTGGTAACTTAACTGGTTGGCTCATATGTAATGATACTACACCAACTACAGAGGCCATTTATCACTCAATGATACAAAAACGTACTGTAAAATGTGACAGGCCCACTTACCTCACAGGGCCAAGGGCAACCACAAAGGTAAAACCTAAAGTAACTTGTATGTGGTCAAGACACAAACCAGGTACCTCAAAAATGCAAGTCACATATTTAAATGTTTGCTACATTGCCCATGTGCAGTCTTGGCTGTGTTTCTGATCGTGCTGCATTATCAGTCACCGTCACGTGTCTCTTATAGTGACAAAATGAATGGCATGAACAGAAAATGTACATACAATGTAACACTGTGGCCAGTTCATATCTTTACTCTCCTTAATATATGTACCAGCCACGCCATTTTGAATAACTTTTGTAGAAAAATGAGAAACAAATGTTAAAGATAGCACATTGGAAAAGAAACACTTCTCTTTTGTATTTTTCACCTATGTTACTGACAACACACACGTAAGTTGCTTTTGGTGTAAAGTACTGTATACTCCTGCCTGATTTGAACCAAATCTGAATTTTCTTGAATGATTATAACAGAAGTGCAAACAATGCATATATCTTGAAAATCTGTCCAACAAGAGCCAGTATGTCCCACGCAGGTGGGCGGACATACCAAGCCAACAGGCACTTTTTGCAACTTTACAAATACTCCTAAAAATAAAACCGGCCATAACCAAGTAATATTTTGAATAATTGGGCTGGAAAGAAGGTTTAGAAAAAGGCAGAAGGAAACGAAGCTTTCTTGAACTTCAACTTATTATGCACCACTTCAGGGGCACACAAATTTTCAAAAAACCTAGAAGACACCTCAAAATTCTAGGCACCATGACAGACATGAAGCAAGTTCCACACTGAGAACCAACAAATACTAGGCACCACCATACAAACTTAAGTTGGCCATGCAACATGGTGCCTGGCATTTGGACACCCCTGTAACTCATACAAGGAACCTGAGCAGTAGCAAAATTTTCCAGTACCATTTACACCATACCCAACATGAGTGCTACACACAGTATTTCCTGACACTGTATTAAAAAATATTGGATTTTATGATCATTTAACTGGTCAAATTTAAAACTTGGTAAACTTAACCCATTGCTTTACCTTACATAACCATTAGAATAACTAATGTTTTATCTCTCAACCAATGCCACGAAGCAACTGAGTAACGTTTATTCAACTTATATTACGGAAATAGAAATCAGATTAACATGTCTTCACTATTTGAACCAGACCACTGATAAGAAAAATGCCACGTCTGTCTTGACATTCTGATAAGAGACACTCCACCAGTTAATTTATTGCCCCCATACATAGAAATACTGTTTCATAGTCACAGGTGACACTCCCATTAACCTTTGGAGTACGAGAGACTTGAAGACCCCAAGTACCCACTGATGGCTGGGGTTCTTATCACTTTAAATTACCATTTTTGCACCAGCTGATATTATTGCATGTATTGCACAAACTGCGAAAGACAAGAACTTCAAATACAAATTACGTGCTTAGGAATAGATCCACCTCCCCATTTCATAAGTTTTAAGAAATTGCACCTATTTTCATGCAGCTTAGATCAAGGTCCTTTTTTATTTTGCCCATTTTTCACTCTAAGTTTTATTTTCTAGATTCATTTCAAAGAAGTGCTGCTGCAAGTGGGAACCCTGTGCTATACAATTTGGAGCCAAATGTACATATCATCATATTTCCTCAGAAGCTGACTGATTAGGTTTCATACGCTGATGTTTAAGTTTCATGGAGGTGTTGGCCTATCTGTGTGCTGGGTGCGGCAAGGAATGAGATCGTATGCAATCAGGGGTAGACGAGAGGAATGCATACATGCATTCATTGCACTGGTTGGTGCAATATGGGACCAATGGCAAATGTTCTTCATTCTTCGGTCAGGATTTCTTCATGATTTTTGCGAATAGTAGTCTCGCACTTGAGCCTAACTTCAACTCCACAGTTCAGTCTCTTCTCTGTCAGAACGATAACATGTAACAGGGCAGGCAGTGCGCATGTCTGAATTGCAATCAGAGATTCAAAAAGTGTTCGGTTTGCTATGTGCCCCTTGTATTGAAGTGCATTTAGTTGTACAGCTACAAATAGAAACCTTACAGACCAAGACATCGTGGAAACGATATTAGAATCAAATTCTGATGCACATTCATCACAAGATGAAGACATTTCTCCTCACAGTGATAGTTACACAAATGACACTACTGACACAAATTGCACACAGTGAACAATATAAACTGTCAACCTACTGTACACCACAAGTTTACAGGGGGTCCCAATGGGTTATGAGAAAAAGGCACCCCACATCACTAAAGACTAGTGCACTGAAGTGCTTCATGCTATTCTTTTCGAAATCATACAACTGATGATGTAAGAGACAAACAGGCATTATCACCCGTATTTGTCCACACTAGACAAAGGACAGTCCCCAATACCTCACAAGACTGTTCAGAAAATTATTGATCAGATGGGGCACAATCAGAAGGATAATCTGAAGGATTACTGGTGGACACATGAACAGTTCAACATGGCCTTGTACGGAAACATTATGAAACATGACAAATTCTTCAACCTTTGAGGGCGAAATGTAATCTGTTTTCTTTAAAGACCCAGGTTGTTCCATGCAGTAAACACACACTATCTCAGATATAAAGCCACTCTCTCAATGTTCCATACAACAAAAGTCAATGTTTGTTCTGAGATACATACAAAACACATATATGCACTCTGTGGACAGAATATGAACTATTGAATGTTAAACCTGATGGTTGGTATTGTAACCATCACACTTTAAAAGGTTAATATACTTAGATTCCTGCATTTCTGTTATAACCAAAAGGACCCTGAAAAGACATATGACAATTATGACCAACGGTGGAAAATAATAACTATATTCGACAAGCTCGATGATTCAACGCTACATCGTACTGACCAACTGAATGTGTAGTAGCTGATGAAAGTGTGTTATTCAAACACACAGTCATTTTCAAACAGTATATACCAAAGAAACACAAAAGGTTTAGGATTAAAACTTATAAACTTGAGTGTGCATTTAGGCAAAGACAGGCAACATCCGAGTTCTTCCACGACAGCTACACATGACTGTACCTGGATATACTGCAAGGCTTTGAAAATGTGGGACACAAACTATACATTGACAATTGTGTTCCATCTCCTGTGTTATATGACAATTTACATACCAAGACAACTCCTGTGAGAATGTTAGATGAAACAGAAAACAGATACAAAAGATTTTAGACAAAATGCAACTGAAGCTGGGTGACATAAATACTAAAGTGAAATATACCTTTGACAGCCACAGTGTGGAAAGACAAATGAAATTTAAACATACTGAAAAACATGCATTCTCCACCAATGGAGTTTAGTTTCTGTAGTAAGCACAGAAAAGTTGTGGAACAGATCATAGTACAAGACCATATAAGACGCAATGAGTATGAGGCAATATCTAACCGCATGACTACCTCTTACTCCATTAGCATACAGGCTTGCAAATGGACAAAAAAAACTATTTTTCTGTATTCTGGACCTTACCATTCTAAACAGCTTTATCATTTTTGCCTCTTGTGGTTCAAAATTATCAAGTCATAATTCAGATTAATAATGGTAAGGGTCCTCATACAAGATGCAGGAAACATGCCTTGACCCCAGACCACAAGGCAAGAGAAACAAACCATCCACAAACTAAACAGGCTTATCAAGGTAAACATATCTGACACATGACACAACAAACGCTGGCCTACGCAATGTCAGAGAATTTGTGCCATGTGTGTTCCACAAAAACAAAGTAACAACAACAAAATTCACGTATCTAGAATGCAATGTACCAAAACACAAGTGTTAAGTAAACATTACCACTGTAATTACTATACTGATATTTTTCAGTGGTACTTTCTTAATGAAAGAATGGGGATGAAAGGGTTACAAACTGTACGGACGGGGCTTTATGAAGGAAAAGAAATTTGTCAGAAGTGTCTGTCTATTTGCTTCATTTTGCCAACAAGAGAAAAAAAATAACAGTTGCCTTGAGACATCTGCAAATAATTCATGACTGCTGGAAAAAATATCAAGGCTGTCAGTAAGAAAAATTAAACCTCATTTGGTAATAACTAGAACTAAATTTCACACAATCTTTTAGACCTGCATAAGCCTTTCGGGGGCAAATACTGTAAAAAAGTGACCTGTAATTATGAATGCAGAGAATTTTAAAATGCCATGGAGTTGCGGGGCAATGTTTCTCTTTCGTCTTTCAATAGCATTTAAATTACTCAGGCACTGTTTTCCTGCTCGGCCGCATGGGGTTAGTTAACTTTCACCACACTCATATACAAACAGTTGCTGTTAATTCTTTAATTAAGTTATTAACAGCCTGTCCGTGACATTTCATTACAGTCTATACCAATCACTCAACTTCCTACGTGAAACTATGTTGCAGGACAAATGACTACTACTCCATTCATGACTCATTCTCATGTGAATAACAGAACAAAGGGAACATAAGTGCCTGAAAACCAACGTAGCTTATTTTTAACGTCGCCCATGTCTATGAATGACACACTATTGCAACCTCC
>Ga0268261_10004192_pt1 | contig 10765 bp, 7 predicted proteins | sample TergutNc150P1_FD_190353 | JGI IMG/M metagenome (GOLD analysis project Ga0268261, IMG submission 190353) | Nasutitermes corniger P1 segment gut microbial community from laboratory colony in Florida, USA - Nc150 P1 (SPAdes) (version 2) | ecosystem: Host-associated > Arthropoda: Insects > Digestive...
TATATCTTGATCTTTAAGTTTTTGGATAGCAACCTGGAAGACAAAAGATTCTGCACCGAATGATAGCAAGCATTCCCTAACTTCAATCTGCTCTTAATTTCTTCCTGAATAGAATTTTGATCTGTTATCGTCGTTCCCAGATATTTGAACTCTTCCACCCTTTCAATGGAACTATTATCAATCTTCACACTGTGACCCCGCCCTGCATTCCGATCCCGAGACATAACCATGTACTTAGTTTTATCAGCACTTACTTCTAGTCCAATCTCCGTAGTAGCAACTACTAAAGGATGTAGCATTGTACATGGAATAAAAAATAAACACACATGTTGTTTACTGGTGTAGGGTTAAGATGGCAGGGGCATTTGCGGGAGTACGCTGGTTCGAAACTGGTGGGTGTGGAGATGTATTGTTATTACTTATGTTATGCTTTTGTGTCAGATTCCTACAGGCATACAAACACGTACACTTTAGGGAAACTTAATTTCGGCCATACACGGTCAAAAGTGCCACATCTGTAGCACACAAGGCCGCCAGGTGGTAAGCACTCCCCGTGCATCGCATCTTACAAGGTTAAGGCACGAAAGAATCCTCTCCGATTCGTTTTGAGATTAGCGAAAGAAAATATGATCAGCTGATTTTTGCGGACAGAGAGAAACAGACGGCTAAAATGCCATTCCAGGCAATGTACCGCCCGTGACATGCGCCTGCCTCTGCCCCCGTTCTTTGTAATTATCGTTCTGCCCTCGACAGAGGCAGGAACGTACCATTCTGCTGTCATGGCGACGTTATATTTGCCTAAATGCATCCATGGAATCAGTAACCATGATCAATATTCTCTGTTTTGTGACAGGTTATTTTTGTTGTAAATTATCATTGCAGTTACGCATAGAAAAGTAATTACAGGGAAAAGTTATAAAGTAAACAGTATGATAAAAATAGGCAATGATCAAGAACACGCGGCGCGAACGAAAAATTTGCTCTGATGTAACTTCAACCCTATGACATTTCGGCCAGCTAACGGCGTACCTTTCTGTACATAAAAATCATTATAAGTTCTATCATGCAACACAGGGCATTTTGTGAATTATTAAACCAAAGTTTCAGGCGCAGTGAAGAGAACTATTAACGAAACAGTTACATTTTACACTGCGTTTTGGTGATGACTTCTTCTTCCTTGCTGGCGTATCGGGACTGGAATAGTCGGCACTGCGTAAGCACGACGACTACATGCAACGGCATCTAACGAGTGGCTCGCTCTAATACTGGACTACGAGGCGGGAATTTCCAGATTCGCGGACACCAGGTGTCAGTAAGTGACCAGTCATATGATATCCGTACCACGGCCGGAACCAATCACAATGCGGCGACGCCCGGGTCGGTGTCACAGATCATATGTGAGAGGTAACTTCCCATGAACTTTTCTTACTCAATTACACTGGTATATTTTGCGAACTTGTATTAACTTGGTAGCCATGAAAGATATAAGCAGTTATTGCGCCGGGTAGTAAGGTGTGTAATGCGTGGCGTTACACGAAATGCGTGTGACGTTGCTAGGAGGTAAAATATAACCTATATGAAAATAAAAATAATAAATTGAAATTGAAATTGGAAAAGTCTATTAAGTGGCATTTATATAAAATACTGCGCGTAAGAGATTCAGTATAATGATTTCCTTGAGTAGGAACGGTCAGGTACCGGTGTAACCTCAATAACTGTGTTCCCTGTGTTTTGAAACAGTAATACTACCAGTACGCACGTTTCTTTCATACTGAAAGCTGCTTATGTGTCAGATTTCATTGAATGGTATGATATTTTTGAGATGCTTTTGGAGGATCTACTACCTAAAGGAGTGCAACGATGTCGCAGTGTGCCGAGTGTGGAGCTACCACAGATCAGCTGCGGTCGTTCCTCAGTGGTACGCAAATATGTCACATTCCCCGAGCGTGGCACATGATTGAAACGATAAATGCACGCTTTATAAATGAATATTTTAATTCTTAGTTTCCATGTCTTCTACGTGTTTTAGGGTTCGAACACACTCGCCTGCCTAATAGAGTTCTTATACCGATGCATTTAAAACATTTGATACCATAACTGCATATTTGCCCGTCTTCCTTTTTAATGTTAAAAATTAAAAATTAAAATGTTATGAATTAAAAATTAAAAATGTAAATATTAATTTAGAAACTCTGGCTTTTGTTGGTTTATGTTATGTAATTATATTACAGTGCACGGTGTAGAAAACATCAGAATATCAAAGTCACAGCTAAACAGAGTCGAGGTCTGTATGAATTGAAGCAGCATAAACCCTGGTTTCATGAAGAATATTTATAACTTTTAGTTCAAAGGAAGCAGGCTAAAATACAGTTGGTTATGGGATCCAAAGATTATCTAAACAATGTAAGGCATTAAGCTTGTAGACATTTCAGGAACGAATATCTGAAAGCTAAAATTCTTGAACTTGAAACTAACGGTAACATCAAAAATATACGAGACTTGTATATGGCATCAGTGATTTCAACCCTAGAACTAATATAGTAGAGGATGAGAAGGTTGATTTGGTTACATAAAATTGGTGAGAAATTGCATTTCTGACTACTTGCCAGTATCTTTACTGACTTCATTTTCAAAAGTCTGTGAAAAATTATGTGCATTCAGCTACTCAGACACTTAAATGCAACATATAAGCTGAAAAACAGTTTTGATTTGGAAAAAATCTAACAACCGAAGAAGCAAGCTGTGAATTAAGTAATGAAATGTTAAATGGTCTAAATTATGAATCAGTTTAGGGAGGGATTTTATGTGATATAACAAAAATCTTTGATAGTGTTAAGCATGATACATCACTGTCCAAATTAAATTTCTATCAAGAAACTAACAAAGCTAATGAATGAATCAAATCGTACTTTAGGAATAGGTACCAAACAGTGTAGTAGAACATAAATATGTCAATAATAATGCATTTTTATGCTGGCGAATTGTAAAACATGGTGTTCCACAAGGATCAATTTTAAGTTTATTATGTATTTTATCTACATAAGTGATTGCTCAAAAACTATTCATGGAAAATATAAACAGATGTTACTTGCAAATGATACTGATTAATCTTTACCAATTCTAATCTCAAAGATTTTCAAAATGTTATAAAAACAGAATTTGAATCCTTAAATAAATAGCTTAAAGCCAGTCGACTCTCACTGGCTGCGTGGTCTAAGGTGAGGGTGTGTGGCTGCTCACTTGCTGGAATTGTGGGTTCAAATCCCATCAGGGGCATGGATGCCTGTCTCTTGTAAGTATTGTGTCTTATCAGGTGGAGGTCTCAGTACTGAGATTATCACTTGTCTAGAGGAGTACTACTGATTATGGTGTGCCTGAGTGTGATCATGAAGCCTCGATAACAAGGAGGCCAAGGCCGACATTGGCTGTTTGTGCCATAGAAATAAATTCAGATCTTTTCGGCGCACTCCTCCCTCCTCCTACCACAGGGTAACGGTTCATTTTCGCGGACTTCTGTCCACCAATCATTCTTCGACAGACACAGAGGCTGTAGGAGGTTCAATCCTGTATTAGACTATCGAAGATCTGTGACAAGCATTATGGAATATTTTGTGAAACATATATTATTAAGGAACTGATTCTATTTATATTACATTATGTCATTAATCAAAGTTCTAAGGTGATGGATCAATATCTGCTCCATACTCGTGCTGCCGTATAAGCACAATCATGACAATTGCTTTAATATTAAAGAATACAGAAAGAGAAATTTATTTTGTGTAAAAATTACATAGGCAGACATGGAACGAAAGTGACCCATGAAACCTTACCGAAAGAATTACAATGTAAAGGTATGAAGTACAGCATCTGTTAGTTCAGAATGGATGACAATACATTTCAGTTTATTGTTCCAGAAGTGTCATGCTTTATTGCAAAACAAAGATTTATCAGCATTTATTGAATGATAACAATGGGTACAATATACTGTTGGCATGTAACACAACTTCCATCTTTCACTTCGCTTTTAAGAATCTATAAAAAGAGTACCGCAGGAATTTTCCTCGAAAATTTTTCGTTACTCTGTGTTTCAAAATATAACGATATCTTCCAAGTATTTGTCATTAAATATAAATTAATTTAATAAACAAACAGTAACATGTAAAAAAGGTTATGATTACTCACTAACCTTTTTTTTTTTTTTTTAATGAAGCCAACTTGGTGCACAATTTATTCTTAGTATATTTATCAGTATCTGCATGTTTTGGGCGAGTATGTGCCCATCATCAGGAGAAACAACTGTGTTTATGTGATGCTTGCTACTTGTTATTCTGAAACAAGTGGATAGTTTAAAATTACAAGGGCATATGTCATAAAATGAAGGGTGTTACTTACGTGCAAGTGATAACATCTCAATAAAATCCTTACGTAAATAATACTGTTATTTGAATGACTTGTTTTAGGTTTGTATGTGTGCAGAACTCTTGGTCATGTTTAAAGCTGTTGATATAGAGGTTTTCAGTAGGTTCATACTTAAAAGATTCTTAAAAAGTTATCACTAAAGTTAAAAGTTTTATGACTGTGTTAAGTTAATAACTAAAAGAGCTACAGAAACTGCAATAAAAGTATAGGTGATGTATTGACAGATGTACCTGTGTGAATGACTGCCTGGTATGCAGGGTGCAGTGAAACTAGTTAGGCCGGGTTGAGGTGAAGTATTGATTAAGATGTAAGGTGGGGTTTGACATATGATACCGGTTGTGAAGTAGTTGGAACGTAGGATTTTGTTCATTTGGGTGTTGTTCCGGAATAAGTTGATTGTTGTGATAAAATAATTGCATGTACATCTGTTCATATGGTAGGAGGAGTGATGGTTTGTCAATGTGTTTCAGTAGTGACATGGTGACACTGATGGTGCCGTATTCATGCTTGCAATTCAGGTTGTGTATGGTGTAGGCTGACTGAGGTTTTAATGTATCATGTGTGTTCTTGAAATCTTAATTTTAGATTTGTTTGTTTGTCCAATGTATGATTTATGGCAAGTGTTGCATGTAAGTTTATAAGCGCCACTTTTGTCATGTTCTGGTGCTTGATTTAGTATTTTGGGTTCTGTGAGTTGTTGTAATGTATTTGTGTTCCTGAAGGCTATGCCATTGTTTGTATGTTTGAATAATTTGGTGATTTTTCTTGTTTGAGAGCTATAGTAGGTGAATGTTATCCAAGTTTTTTTTGTCGTCTCCTCCTTCGGTTTGAACATGGCCGGTTTTGTGTTGTATATGTCGGTTTAATTTCTATAGAAGATTTTGTGGAAAGTTGTTGTTTCTGGCTATTAGTTGTATTAGTTCCCGTTCTTTTTTATTTTTCTCTGGTGTTAATGGGAGAGAGTTCATTATAGAGGTGTGATATCTGAAAGCTGCCATTGTAACTTTAGTGTTAACCTACTGAAAACCTCTACATCAACATAAGCATAAACAAAATCATTAAGCTTTAAACATGACCAAGAGTTCTGCACACATACAAACCTAAAACAAGTCATTCAAATAATAGTATTACTTACATAAGTATTTTAGTGAGATTTTATCATTTGCCTGTAAGTAACACCCTTCGTTTTATGACATACACTCTTGTAATTTTAAACTATCCACCTGTTTCAGAACAACAACTACCAAGTGTCACATAAACACAGTTGTTTCTCCTGATGATGGGCACATAGTCGCCTGAAACATGTAGAGATTGATAAATATACTAAGAATAAATTGTGCACCAAGTTGGCTTTATTTGCAAGACTGTACAGGGATGCATGATCAACAGAACATAAAATATTTGTTTTTTAACTAATCCAGTTTCTTTTCTGTACCATTTGCAGTACAGCCCTCTTGAATTATACAAACAGCTTTCCTATATTTTAGACTTATTATTTTTTGTTTCCATTTTTGTAATATTTGTGTTTTGTATTGTACAGTGTGTCATGCAATTAATATTGCTAAATTAACAATTTCTTTCTTGCCATCGGCCACATAAATACTTTCCGCAACTTACTTCCCTAGTAGGCATACATTTTATCAAATACGTGAACATTAGGTTTCATTTCATCGAAAGAAAAATTTAATGATACAAAGGTTGAATAGAAGTACTTTATTACGCTGTACAATATTGTATAAAGCTTCTTTGACCAGATCTTTGTAAAAGGTCTTTGATCGTATAATACAGACCCCATGTTTTCCCGCTTCCCTCCCTCCTTCATCCTCGCAGGTGCCAACGTCCAAAGGTCGCTTTGGTCTTCTTTGGTGTGGGTGCTAGTCTTGTTGGGTTGTGTTCATTGTGTTGTGCTGGATTATGTGGCTTTGGTTTCGAGATGGTTGACCAAATTAAGTCGGTCATTTCAACCTACCAACGGCTCCTAATGGAGAGGCGGTACGTGCCCAAAACATTTTACGGGCGTGCCTTGCTTGGAGATGACGGTGAGGTGAACAAGCTGTTTCTCACGTTTCTCTTCAGCGACACAGATCTTGGCATCCAGTTTCTGAAGGACGTGGGATTGTTTCGCAGCAAGGTGCCGTGTAACACTTGCGGTCGCGATTTGACCTGGTGCGCTGAACCTAAACCGAAGGACGGTTTCAGATGGCAATGTCGAAAAAGAGGTGCTGTCGTATGCTCTGAGACCAAGTCTATCAGGCATGTTTCATGGTTTTAGCAGTGTGAACTCACTTTACATGAGGTAATGTACCTTACGTACGACATCGTGCGTCACGTACCTGCCCGCCTGATCCACGAAGAGCATCGCTTCTGTCCCAATACAATGGCGGACTGGGCCCAGTTCTGCAGAGAGACGATGCTGGTGTACATGGGCTGCTCTGAGAAGATCGGCGGTCCTAACAAGACCGTCGAGACGGACGAAAGCAAGCTCGGTCGGCGCAAATATCATAGGGGCTACCCTGTTAAGGGGCAGTGGGTGTCTGGCGATGGTGAGTGCGAGTCCGGTAAAACGTTTCTCGTTCACCTTCCGGACAGAACCGCAGACACTTTGACAGCCGTTATAGATGCATGGATCGAACACGGCCCTACGGTCATCAGTGACTGCTGGAGAGCGTACCGGGATCTGGACGCGCAGGGTTACACGCACCGCACCGTCAACTACAGCAGTGGCTTCGCTGACCAGGGTCCAGACGCCCACACAAACACCATCGAGAGCACGTGGCGTCATGCGAAGGCTTTCCTAAGCCTTTACAACAGGAAAGGGGGACTACATTTACCATCTTGCCCATTACATGTTCGCGGTGAGGTGCAGGGCTGAGAAAGTTAACCAATGCACAAAGCTCTTTCACCTAGCCACAATCGACAGGAGCGTATGTTCCCTCCCCCCTCGCCCTTCACAATCGTGCACCATGTGATGTACAGCTGGTCTGCCGCCCTAGTTCATGGCGTATCCAACCACAGGTAAAAGCGTTTTCGCGCAGCAGTAAGTCGTTCCGTGTCCAGCGCAATTTCTATGTGTTTTCTGCGAGTACCAAACACGGCGGATTTGCCTTGGGCCCGGATGACTTGTTGCGTTGGCCGCCATATTTGCACTCCTTGCGATAGTAGTTCCGGTTTTGGATAAAGGATTGTGAATGAACATTTCAGCCAGAGTGAATCAGTGGAATCCCCATCATATATTGGATGCTGGAAATGTATTTTTTCGCTTTGGTCTTCTCATTCTTAATCAGCCCATAAATATTCCAAGAGATTTCATGTTGTCATTATGGAACAAAGGTAAATGCAAGTTAAGTAATGTGGTTGACCTAGTTCATAATGTATTACAGATGACAAGAACAGTAAATATAAGCTAAGAAGTTTAAAGTTTTTGACTTATAAAACTTCCTGTGGTTTAAGTCAATAACCTTACCTGATGTACTGGATACTTCTCATGATGATAGTTACTGTTATTCTGATCCATAGGTAACAAGAGTGCAAAAATGCATAACCTTGCATCACACATGCTTTTCAAATATGTTTTCTGGTATTTTGAATGTTTCATCTGGTGTAAAATAGGTGTGATTTTTGTGCCTTGTTACATGAAAGTGATTAGCACTGTATGTACTTTTACCAGCAACTGAAAAAGTTATTACAAGAAGAGAAGCATGATATTGGTGGCTTGTGTCTTGATATAATGGTATATAGACTAGTAGTAGTCCTTCAAGTCTGCTTAGACTCCTGGTGATCCTAGGGAGGATTTTCTAGGCAAAATTATCTGTTCAGGAGTGGTTCGCCGTTGCCTTGCCATGGTATATACATACCTCGTATGATGACTTGAAGGTAGCATTGCTATAAAGGACAACATTAACCCTTTAAACGGTGAATTAAATCCCATCTGCTATTTGCTGGCATTATTAGGAGCTCACCATTTTCTCCACGTTAGCAGGATAAGGGTTAAATCATTAACCCTTAGGCTACTAATGTTGTGTGTGTGTGTGTATATATATATATATATATATATATATATGTGACATTAGTAGCCTAAGGGTTAATACGAGCGCCCACTGTAGTGGGTTAAGGGTTAAGGAAGCTGGGTTGCTAGCATTATTACTGACTGTAACATGTGAATATAATGTTACAGGTTTTCCTCTTGAGTGCTTCAGTTTTCCTGTGTCAGTACATTCCACCAATGCTCAGTACTCCTGATTCATTTGTCAGAAACACTGTAAAGTCTTAACAGTTGACAGCATCATTATTTATTTGCTTAAAAAAACACTTCATTATTTGTTGTTATAATAATAGATGAAACTTGATTATTTACATTTGCACTGTTAGTAAGAAGGTACTTTCAATTTTTCTTTTAGCATCTGTCAGGGTAACAGTGGATGGAGGTGCAAACCGTTGGTTTCACTTTCTACAGGGTACAGACTGTATTGCACCAGAACTTATCACAGGCGATATGGATTCAGTACAGCAAAGTGTCTTCACATATTTTACAAGCAAAGGAGCTGAAGTTATTCCCACTCCGGATCAGAATGAAACTGATTTTACAAAAGCCCTGAGACATATCCAGAGGTACATTACAAGCAAAAACTTGCAGGTATTGGAATATGTTTCTTTATTATCTGATACAGGAGTAAGCGAAAAAGTATTCTAAATATAAAAGGGGACCAGAAAATCAGGCAAATAAAACACTAAATATATTATTATGTAAGTTGCATAATATTGCTGTACATCATCCATGCATATGGTTGAGATCACAACTTTCACAAATATGATAAAAGCACATGTGATAAGCCAAAACCGGTTAGTCTAAAAAATTATGTTATATCCAATGGATGTGATACAATAAGAAGTTTAAAAATATAGCATTATTGTTTACTTGTATTCTTTATATTCTGACATCTGTTCTGCATGAAATTGTGTAACTGCAAATAGAAATACAGGGTGAGCATAAAGTCTTTCCCTGATTACAAACATTTATTACAAGAAAACTACGTGGAATACAAACTTTTTTTTTACCATTACATAAGCTAGTTTCTAAAATTTTCTTGAGTTGAGTTACATTTTGAAAAAAAAAAACATGTCTGTATTCCACGTAGTTTTCTTGTAATAAATGTTTGTAATCAGGCAGAGACTTTATGCTCACCCTGTACAATTGTGAGTGGGATCTACTGCAATAAAATTGTGTGTGTGTGTGTGTGTGTGTGTGTGTGTGTGCGCGCGCGTGTGTGTGCGTGCATGCATGTGCGTGCGCGCGCGTGAGAGAGAGGGGGGAGGGAGAGAGAGAGAGAGACTTATGTAAATGTATACAAGAGCTGCAAAATCTGTTTATTGCTGTGTAGGCCTCTCTGCTGGCATTGTGTAGGAAGGACTGAGTGAAACAGGTGTGTTATGGATAGTTGAGTACTGCATTGTGTTGTTCGTACTTTGTGTTGTTCATTTTAGTACACCATCGAGCCTAAACAGTAGTGACTAATTTGGACCAATAAAACTGCCACAAACATTAAAATCCATTTTGCGCATAAATTACAAGTTTGCTTGCAGCAACATATAATACATGCAGATAATAAACATACAAAATAATCTCAAAAAGCATAAACATCTTAGAAGTTTATTTTCGTAATGATGATGATGATGATAAATGTACTCTGCACTGGAGTTATGGAGCATAGAAGCAATCACGCTCACTTAAACACAGATGTTGACTGAGCTGAGAGTGATCTGTGCATTAGCAGGAGAGTGGGGGAAGCAGACTTCTTAAGCCATGCCTTCTGATTCAAATTCTTCAGAACCAGTCACGAAAGGTTGAAACAATTGCATTTAATGTGTTATCATGAAAGTCTGAAATGCTGAACACTGAGACTTTATTGTATTTGCTTTTCATGAATGTATCTTCTCAATTTCAGACTTTCTTGTATTAATAGAAAATCAAGGAATTTATATAAGAAAAGTAGTGCCTACTGAATTGGCAAGTATTTTCATTGCTTCACTGACGTAACTAAAGTTTGTATATATGCCACTCTTAATACACTCTCTCATGGTTTGCATTACAGAGCAGTGTCATTTGTTGTTCAAATTTCCAATCAAAATATGTACACACATTTTCATTGTGTTGAAATCAGCACCCAAGAACTGCTTAAGATATTGCATTCTTAACCCTTTAAACCCCGAATTAAATCCCATCTGCTATTTGCTGGCATTATTAGGAGCTCACCATTTTTTTCACGTTAGCAGGATAAGGGTTAAATTATTAACCTTTAGGCTACTAATGTCATTATATATATATATATATATATATATATATATATAT
>Ga0268261_10004193_pt1 | contig 10765 bp, 10 predicted proteins | sample TergutNc150P1_FD_190353 | JGI IMG/M metagenome (GOLD analysis project Ga0268261, IMG submission 190353) | Nasutitermes corniger P1 segment gut microbial community from laboratory colony in Florida, USA - Nc150 P1 (SPAdes) (version 2) | ecosystem: Host-associated > Arthropoda: Insects >...
TACTTGACTGTTTACTCGACCAAACTGTTTACACTGGTCGAGTTAAACATGCTTTTTCGTACTCGCCTCTTTACTCTACCGCTTACTCGACTAATGTAAACTAGGCTTAAATGTAGAGGGTGAGTTGGCATGACGACTCGGCTGCCGAAGGCACTGTGAACAAAATGTACGCATATGTGAGTTTCACTACGGAAATAAGAAGTGGTCACAGTAAAGTGGGTAGCAGTCCCTTTCCGTTTCTTTTTTCTGGGGGGAATATTAATATCTTGGTCCGGAGAGTAGGCTATGCGGAATGGGTGTTTTCACAGGTTTACTCAGTCCGTCTTGCAGGCCAGTGTCTACACAGTACCGCGATTGCTCCCTTCCAGATCATTTCCAGGTTTACGTTATCCGCCCTGCCAAAGATACTGAAGGTTTGGTAGCATGAATTTCATTGACTGTACTTGAGTCTGTTGAAGTAACTGATGTGGAAAGGAATTCGAAGCTCTTGCTTCAATATTTCCCCGACATTCACACATCCTATTTGAACGAAAACAAAAATGATATATGCAGTTGTATGAACTTAGCAAAAGTTAAACTGTTGCAGTATGATGATGCTGTTTCACATTCCAATAGCCAGAAAAGATGAACCATCAGAGTAACCACTGAATAATGTCAGAGTAGTAGAGTAACCTCCTTCTTGAACAAACCCGCATTTGTTGTTTCTATTGAGGAGTGTTTAGCGTTACGTTGCGTTTTCAAATGCCACATGTTAGTCCAGCTATCGTTCATGTCATGGTTGAAGTTTTTGACAACAAAAGCAAAAATCGCGTTGTTTAGAAGCCAGTCGAAGTGTAGCGATTTTTAATTACTAAAATGCCTCATTTAGGGCCGAGTATTTGTACTGGAATGTTTATGTGGCCATTGATATACTATCCTTAAATGATGACATTCGTCTCAGAACTTTCAATAATGGTGGTCGTTACTTTTGCCCTGCGCTTCAACGCTATCCAGTTTAGGCAGGATATGTGCTAACGGCCTGTGGCGCAAGGTCTGACGTTTACTGTAAGGTCCACAAACTACACGTTGGGCCCGAATTGTGTGATTGACGTCATTTAATCCAAACGAATAAGCCTGCTCGATTCTGTTTGTGATTCTCTGCGTCCCACGTACAATCAGTTCAGAGTGAAGTCACTGAATGCCCAAACCGTGATCACCTTTTTCGAACAAAGTCTGAGAGGTCTGCTCTTCATTCTGAAGGTGCTGATTTCTGCACATTGAGTAATGATTTTGACACCGAAGTGTTTGTTACCGAAGGTGAAACAGGTCCAACTTTGTGGGACTATTTCCATTTTACAGTAAAAAACTGGAAAAGCAACATGTTGTTAAATACACTGTAACATGTGGCACGTTCAAGCCTTGAGTTCGGCAGGAGTTTATTCTAGAATTTATGCTTCCCGTTCTTCATCTTTAATCTTGTGCAATAAAAACTTCCTCTTAACATTCTGTTTTCAGACCGTAGCTCACCAACCACATGGATAACGACCGTAAGGGGACACATGAAGATCTTCAAACATTTCGAGGTCCTCGACATAGGACAGATATTCGGTTCATATGACAGAAGTTACCACGTGCTTCGCGTTCGTCGTGTAAGTCGGAAAAGTTTGTGTATTGTTCGCGAGTACCCGGAAGGTTGCGTTTGGCGGTCCCCGCTGTAGAACACAGGCGGTCCGCATAAGTTGCCGCAATCGTGTTACACGGATCAGTGCCTTAAAGGTGTCACATTGTGCAGTACATCATGCCGGAACATAGTTAGGACACTTAGATATCTAATGTACAGCCATCGTAACATCTTCGTCGTGCCTTGCAGAAAAAAGTGCGGGAAACGAGTTAGGACGCTCTGTAATGGCGTGTATTCGCCGTTCCATCATGGGAGACATGAGGCCCTATGGGGCTTCCTTCGGTTCAGCATACTGATACAATGTAGCAATTTTTTGGTCCTCCCATGATGGGCATCAGCACAGATTTCGATTACGTTGAATCGCTCTCTCACTCTCCCGTCAAGGCTCCCACCTTCACCAATCAGATACAGAGTGACGTTTACAACATTTTATAGGTATGTTTGTGATCTAGCTGTACCTAAGTGCCGTACTTTTCGAGGGTCTGTCAGCACTCCAAGATGGAACCGGTACATTCAGTGGCACTATCCTGCTCCCACCACAGAGATTCGTAACGTCAGTATTTTGTTTTTAGTGGTATTAGAACATACAATATTAAGGTGGTAGTTTAGTGGCATCATGTCTGTATAAAGTTTCATTAAAGTCCGGCCATTGGTCCTGATTTGTTGGTGAGGGGGAGGTATAGAAGGAGGAATACAAACATTGGCCTGATAATGCCACGAGCCAATGTATCCTTTTAAAGTGCTTGTAGAAGGCTACAAAGAAACCCCAATGAAAGTGTACCGTGATGAAAGGAAACTCTTGCCTTATTTGGTTTTACGAATAGGCTGCGTATGGGATAACAGCGGTTTCCAATCAAGGACTGCGTTTCATTGTTAGAAACATGCTGTGGGCTTACAAGTTAAAATATATAATTTTATATGCAGGCCAAAAACTAATCGCGAAAAGAATACTGTCATTAATTTTAAACTTAATATGCAGCACGAACATCAAAAAATATATTTTACACGCTCGTTGATGCATGCGCAAAAGTATTGCTTCTTTGCAGCATAGACTGAGAATGCTGCCGTAAAAATGGCCAGCAGTGAAGAGGGTGCGAAGGTAATCCGTCTCAACACCGTAACAAGATTAGAGATCTCTAGTAGGGTCTGATGAAAATTGCTGTTCGTGGCACAAGTGAGTCGCTTGCCCAGTCCAAGCATTATACCATACACGGCTGCAGCAATATTCCAATATACGCGTTAGTGTAGTCCAATGTTATGTGTAACCTCTGAATGTTGTGACTGGTGTGGGACGGGACTGTACCTGTTGTGCGTCCGTGTGCAGCAGAGGTGGCCATGCAGTAGATCTCCGTCGCTTTTTGGTTTCTGTCAAAATTTATATCCCACTTCAGTACGATGAGTAACTCTTCGTTTACCAGCATTTATTTTTTTTTTTTGAAAACTCTTCTCCCAGGTAAAGATAGTTAAATCAAGATAACGATGCCCTCTGACCGACGAACATTTAAGATACTGCATTCACCTGTGCTTAAGCAATTACGAACGTCTTTCAGTAAGTTATCGCCAGATATGAAGTGTCATGCATCATCTTAGCACTGTGAAGGTTATTGAAAAACGCCCTTTAATTATGTGAAATTATTTTAGTTTAAGAAGATAAATTTTTCAACGAAGCAATTGTACTTTTATATTGTTTGATGTTAGTATGGTATTTTACATTTATTTGCCTAACGCTTTATGTACTTGGTAGAAAGCGAAGGATTTTCTGTCTTTAGAGAAGATCACTGATTCCAAACCTCTGGCCACTTATGGTGTACAATAATTGACCTTAGCCACGACGATAAGAATAAAGTGATCGTCTGGAATTAATATCACCAGTTGACATACTTCGTCTGCAGCGTCAGCGAAATGACGTGTCCCGATCAACTGTGTGGGGAAGGCTGTAGGCACGCTGTGGTTACACGGAGATATTATTGTGCCTTCTACGAGGGCTTGAGCTCTACGACCATCACGAGGCTGGGTTCACGGGATCCCAGATCGGTACAGCACACTTTGGACAGTACCCTTCCGCAAAACAAAGTATTCTGGCGAAATGGAGTAAGTTATAATTTAGACACGTAATTCGTATGAATGAAACAGAAAATCATAAAGAATTTGGGTGGAAAAACGCCGAAGAGACCGGACACTTGGAGGGCGTACTGGTCACGTAATATAAGGATGGAGTCTTTAGTTTGTTCATCCCCGCTGTGTTTCAATATACTAGGAAGATCTGGAGTTATTCAGTCAATAACACAGCTGTTTTTTATGCAATTATGTGTTTACATTTTTATCTGGACTACATGTTTCAACCTATTTTTCTAGGCCATAATCAGGTCCTGCTAGTTTGTTATTTTGTTTCGTTCACTTTTGCAAAGCCAATATTGGATTTGATCTTGGCTTGATAATATTTGCTTTCACTCAGTGCGGTACTGTTTTTAAAAAGTCTGTGGACTAGGTTAAAATTAATCTCACTAAACAAAAATATCTAAAATATCTTATATTGATACATATTTAGGACAGTTAACGAGATCTCGTTAGTACATGTACAAGACTATTTTTGAACACATGTATGCGAATAAATATAACGTTTGGTAGTACGTTAGTTGTACTAATGAAATCTTGTTAACTGTCCTAAATATGTAACAATGTAAGATATTTTAGATATTTTAGTTTAGTGAAATTAATTTTAACCTAGTCCACAGACTTTTTAAAAACAGTACCGCACTGAGTGAAAGCAAATATTATCAAGCCAAGATCAAATCCAATATTGGCTTTGCAAAAGTGTGCAAAATAAATTAAAAACTAGTAGGACCTGATGATGGTCTAGAAAAATAGGTTGAAACATATAGTCCAGATAAAAATGTAAATACATAATTGCATGAAAAACAGCTGTGTTATTGACTGAATACTCCAGATCTTCCTAGTATAAGGATGGAGCTTAGAGAAACAGGCTGTGAAAACGCGAATTGAATGGAACTTGGACGTGTTGTGTCTTGCAGCAAGTAGGCATAATAAAAGAGAAGAAGAATGTCTTCTCAGTTGCTAATGCAAGGTTCAATATATCTGACGTGGACAATTCCTCGAAATTTTCATGGCAGACTTCTGCAGTTCTGCTGTGATATGCCAAACAATGCGATGTCATACTAAAATGTATCTGTTGTTACTAACTGTAAAGTGAACTTAAAATTCTTAACTGTCTTAATTTTTTATTTATTTATTTTAACATGTGAGAAACTGCGGCCATGTTTTTCTTGCAGCGGCAATTTGGAAAAAGCACAGACGTATTCATCTCGCGGGATGTTGCATACAACATTCTTGAGATGACGCCTGGCAGTTTGCGTGGGATTTTTTCCCCATATGTCATCATTGCCTGTCATCCGGTAAATGCCGTTCCCCATACGCCTTCTTTTCTCAGTACCAGCCGTATACTTTATCAGTTACCATGACGTGGTGTCTGGAGACGGAAGAAAGAAAAGTTAGACAGTTGCACTTCGTTGTGCAAACTTTGCAAGGCTAGATAAACGCTAAATGGTGAGCACATGCCCACAGACTCACGCTATTGTCGGAAAAAATAACAGATGTTGATGAAATTTATTTCGAGTCTCTCTACACGATATCTAGTCCTTCGGGTACAGTTTTGTTTTATAGACCTCAGATTCTGAGTGTAAAAAGAGAACTTGACAAAACGAGGCGTAAATGGGAGCGTAAAACTCGCAGATAAATAGGATATGGTTGTGTGGAGTGGATACAGTTGGCTTATAGTGCACGGTAATGAACTTCCGTGTTCCGTAATGGGCAGGGAATTGTATGAAGAGGCTATGAGCTGACAGGCACAAATGACGGGGTGCTTTTTAATGTGAAATTTCGAAAGATCTGGAAGAAACCTCTTGTGGACTGTTTTCAGGTGTTGTTCCATTTGCATGAGGGACTTTGTCAACCGAATGAAAGCCAACGACTAGCTGGCCCTTGGACTGATAATAGAAACTTGGAACTTTCGAATACAAAGTAGGAGTGCAGACCAATCGGCCCGCGATTCGGTGTCTCTACACATCTGTACTGTAACTCTTAACAGATCTGAATGAAATATCGGTCGTCTCTGCCGAATAAAGCCCACTACATAGTTGCTTGAGGATTGCTGGTCGCTGAGTTCTGCTTCAGAGTGTAAACAAGGAACCGTGTGTGCTTGTACATAAGGTACAGAGTTATTTTAGGCCTCAGGTATTTCGGTGAAGCGCATCTTACGCATTGGAAGGTGTTATATTCAATTCAAGCCATTAAATCCAGAACCAGTGACAAATTCCTGAGTCAGCGTTTCTAAAATGTTCTTATATAGGCATTCATATTATATCCAGAATTGTGTGGCGTAGTGTTTTATTTGAGGTAACAGCCACAAAAAGTAACCTTCATTCAACTGATAGACTTCTGAAACATCTGATGACACAAACGTGAACACCTATTGCTTATGCCGCGTGTACATCACTTTTCCTTAGACTCGTCTTTTAAACTGGAGGAATGAAGTTACAGCCATTTCCATGCTACGTACGAAAATTCCTGTCTTAAAACTGCTGAGGATTATTCTTTATTTCGGTCAAAGCTATATCGCACTGTCTCTACAGTGTTACAGCTACAACTAGTCGCGACTTCACCCATCTGTTAACCTTTAAAAGCCTAGCGGTTTCTCTACGCACCGCCAGGTTTAGTATTCAAAAATTCTACATGGTGCTCGCTTTAGGTTGAGTGTTTTGTGCGGATCTCAGAATAGACAGCGACCTTTGCTTTGTACGTTACTAGACGGGGTATCCGGCTTTGGCCGGGATTACCAATCGCGAAACCCGCTGTACGGCGTTATTTTCTGCTAGAAGAAATAGGAACTTTATAATAGTGACAGTGCAAGCATGAGCAGAAGTTGGTGTTGAACAGAGTACAGATGTGTGAGAAGGAATGTGTTGCAATAGCGAAGATCGAAATGTTCGAAGAATGTAACCATGCGGGGGTTTAGATACACAAGAACACACGTAAGTGGGTGGAGACGTCGAAGCGCGATGAGAACGTTACAGAAGAAGGGCCCATGCGAATAGCGAAGAAGAAGGAAATGTCCAGAATACGTAAACACGCGGCGGTGAACACACACACAAACACACGCGCGCGCGCGCTCGCGATCGGGCACAGGGGACGAAAAACGTGGAGAATCTGACAGAAGACGGCCTCATGTAAACACGCGTGTTGGCGACGCAGACGCGCACGTGACTGTATGGGCTGGCAAGTCTGTGTAGTCATCCGGCAGGGGAAATATGTAGCTGGAAGGGAGGAGGTAGGCGGAGAAGGTGACTTAATATGGAGGCGGAGGTGACGTCATGTGTTGCTCGATCGGTTCAGAAATGTGGATTTGTATGAGGTACAAACGAAGAAGAACGAACAAAAATCCGTTTAAGCTTTATATATAAGATTCCAATTGCAATTGCAATTCATTATACACTTCCTTCCCGTCTCATCAGGTTTCCATATGGACACGTGTGCATTCCGTTCTCTTCTCCGTGTTGTCTATGCATTACCCAAAGTGCAAGGCACTTGCAGTAGGAATGCGCAATTGTCGTCTACTATATCACGGATGATTCTTGGCGCAAGTGTCGTCTGCTAGATCACGGATATAACGCTGTCGCAATGACTCTGGGGCCGGCAGTCATGTTGTGCCCAGTATTCTGCACTGGCTCCTGACAGAAGATGATGAAAATGTAGAAAAGGGTCAAATATTGTGGGTCTACACATACCGTACGACCTCCTCCGGACGAAGGGGGAAATGTGTTCGGTTCAGAAATGTGGATTTGTTTAAGGTACAAACAAACAAAGAGGAGCAAAAAACCATTTCATCTTTATATATAAGATTAAGTAATTGGTTTTTATAACCGTAGTGGAATATGTTTACAGCGCAGTACGGACTGATTCCTTATGTAACGAAATCTACAACGCCATTATGTTAAGATTCAAATTTGGATTTATATTTCGAAACTACACGTTCTATCACTTGTGAAACCAGGAAATGGTCAGTCACTTGCTTACCGCTATCACAGCATACCATAGCAAGCCGTACAATTCCTCATAGTTGGAATACGTTCAACCCAAGAGTGTGACATGACCTGAGGAATTCATTGGCTGTTATTTTAAATCTATAAATGCTACCGATTTCGGTTATTGAACTGACTCACTAAATACTGATCAAGACGATTACACTACCACAGTACCGGCTGTCGCATATCATCAGAGTTAGGAAATCAGAACTACATTCCACGAAGAATATAATTAATTTGTGGACGAATATTATAAAGATTTACAGAGCGATGATAAACTTCGTTCTCCAGATTTTCAAAGGTAAGACGATCAACTGTGTTGAACTGTCTGTGTTAATTAACTGTGATTAATTCAGTAATTTCTGATTAGAGCATTGTGTCGAGATGAGTAACTTTCGGAACTAACTTAGAAATTTGTTTAACTAAGAAATAAAAAACCAACTGATGTCACTGTTTCAATTTTATTCATATATCGACGGATCTCTACATGTTTCGGGTCCACATGTCCATCTTCAATAGAATTCACAAGCTGTTCCCACAACCATTTGTTCCTGGTGGTATAATAAATAAACTAACCGTTTAATATAACACTGGTCAATACAATTATGAGACAATAAAATATAGTAAAGTAATAGTATCCTCGTTTTATTTACAACTATGTTGTGTGATTCAGCTGTTCCCTTATATTTGGCGTTGTCATGTTCTATCCTAAGTGTAGTTTTGTTAAAATAGTGTTTTAAGAGATTTATTAAAATGTTATAAAATGTGTTTTGTGGTAAATATACAGTGGGGTATGTATCAATGGGTTGTGTCTGTCTCCGATATTTTAACGTGTAGTGTCTACGGAGTTATAATAGAGATGGTGGAAGTACTTACAGTATCCGTACCGTTCTGGTCGCGTGTTCTGTATGTTGTGGCCGGTCTTGGTGACTGTTCTCTACTGGAGCTCCGTTATTGATTTTTACCACGGTGTACATGCTATGTCGATAGCTAACTGTATCAAGGTATTATACTCTCCTAGGTTCTGCTCAGTTATCAGTTTGTTTTCTTGGTGGAATTTATGGATGAAATCTGTTCCTATGGTATTTGTAGCCGTGGATCTTTAATTGGTTTAACTAGCTCCATTATTTCCTCTATCGTGCCATATTCGTGTCTATTGTGTAGGATGTGTTGTGCAAAAGCCGATTGTGGATTATTCTTTTTGATGTATCTTACGTGTTCTTGGAACCTCTTGTTTAGGTCCCGACTTGTCTGTCCTATGTATTTGTGGTTACAGGTTTTACAAGTTAGCGCATAAATCCCCCTGCATTTGTATTCTTGCGTTTTGCTTTTCTTTTCTGCGTTGGTCAGACGTAAACTGTTACTGCTTTTGAGTGTTATAGGTATGTCTGTATTTTTTAAAAGGTTGGTGATCTTTCGTATTAGTGGGCTGTAGTAGGTAAAGGTAGTCCATTTGTCCTTTTTTTCTGGGTTGGTTATTGTCTCCTGACGGTTTCGTTTATGTTCTATTTGTTTCCTGAGTTTTATTATCTTATTGGCAGGGAAGCTGTTGTTACGGGCTATTGCAAGTATGGTTTGCCATTCTTTTTTCTGGTTTTGTTTACTCAGTGGTAAGTTGCTCATTCTGTTGATATAGCTCCTGTATACTGTTAGCTTATGTTCTATGGGGTGGTTGGACGTGTAACTGATCGTGGTGTCTGTAGTGGTCCTTTTTCTATATGTCTATGTCCAGTTTGTGGGTTTGTCTGGTGATAAGTAGGTCCAGGAAGCTTATTTGGTTATTGTTTTCTTGTGTTATTGTGAGCTTTAGGTTTTTATGAATGTGGTCTACATATTTTTGTATTTCATCTATGGAGGTTTTTGTGATGTCATAAATGACGAAGATGTCGTCTACATATCTTGCATAGTAGACGATGTTTCTGGATTCTATGAGGTGTTTGATGTGTATGTTTTCGATGTATTGTAGTAGTATCTCGGCTACGGTGCTCGAGATGGGTGATCCCATTGCTATGCCCTTATCTGTGTGGTATGTTACCTTGGAATTCGAAGTAATTCTGACTTAGTATGGCGCGTAGACATGTTATGATCTGTTCGGTCTTGTTTCCGTCATTGTTCTCTATCAGTTGTTGTCTAGCTATTGTTAAGGTCTCTTCTATTGGAATATTGACATATAAGTCTTTTATGTCCTATGTGATCATTCTATGTTGTTCGTTTACCTTAAGTGTTGTGATGTCCTGTGCGAAGATTCCTGAGTTCGGTGTGTTGTATTGATTTTTTAATTGCAGGCACTGTTTTAGGATGTCATTTAATTTCTTCGCTATTTTATAAGTGGGTGCGTTGATACTGTTAACCACTGATCTTATGGGGTTGTTGGGTTTGTGTATTTTGATTCGTGCGTTTAGTTTTGGTGGAGTTGGGTTCTTCTGAGTTAGGTATTTTATTTGGTTGTTGTTGAATATTAGGTTGCATTGTTTTAAGGTTTTCATATTGTTTAGGTGTCTTTATTTACTGGGTTTTTGTGGGTTTGTTTTATGTCGTTTTCTCTTAGAATATTATGTACCTTATTATTGTAGTCTTGTTGATATATTATGACCACTGTTTTCCCTTTGTCTGCCTGAGCTATTATTGCATTGTGTGACATTAGTTTTTGTTTTATTCTGTTTATTATATGGCTGTGTCTTATCGATGTTGTCCCCGTGTCTTTGTTGGAGTTATATATCTGTTTCAGTTTTTTTGATGCCATGATGCGGTATGCACTTTGTTGTTTTTGGTCCAGTTGTTTAATGGCATTCTCCGTCTCTACGATCAGGTTGAGCCAGTATGTCCTTAGTGGCTTTTCTACGCTGTGCTGTAGTCCTAAGTCCAGGGTTTCTTGTTCTTCCACCCCTTGATACAGTTAGCTATCGACATAGCAGGTACACCGTGGTAAAAATCAATAACGGAGCTCCAGTAGAGAACAGTCACCAAGACCGGCCACAACATACAGAACACGCGACCAGAACGGTAC
>Ga0268261_10004194_pt1 | contig 10764 bp, 6 predicted proteins | sample TergutNc150P1_FD_190353 | JGI IMG/M metagenome (GOLD analysis project Ga0268261, IMG submission 190353) | Nasutitermes corniger P1 segment gut microbial community from laboratory colony in Florida, USA - Nc150 P1 (SPAdes) (version 2) | ecosystem: Host-associated > Arthropoda: Insects > Digestive...
TTGTGATTGTCGTGTGTTGTCAGGTAGAGGTCTCTGCGACGAGCTGATCACTCGTCCAGAGGAGTCCTACCGACTGTGGTGCGTCGTTGTGTATGATCTAGAAACATCAAGAATAGGTGCTCCATATATATATGACATTAGTAACCTAAGGGTTAATGATTTAACCCTTATCCTGCTAACGTGGAGAAAATGGTGAGCTAATAATGCCAGCAAATAGCAGATGGGATTTAATTCGGGGTTTAAAGGGTTAACACAAATATTTGACGTTCATGAATCCGTGCATCGTGATACAATTATGAAAGTAACCGACAAGATGCAACTATATATGTTAATTTATTATTCCTAGTCAGCTCTATATGTTTCGGGCGATGTTTTCGCCCATCATCAGGAGCACTTGACTGTATTCACAGTATCTGGTAGTATTCACCCAAGTAGCTGCCGGCTGGTGTCTTGGCGTGTACACGCCCCACAAACCACATAGCTCAGTTTCAACTCATCCAAGTCACCAGCCGGCAGCTACTTGGGTGAATACTACCAGATACTGTGAATACAGACAAGTGCTCCTGATGATGGGCTAAAACATCGCCCGAAACATGTAGAGCCGACTTGGAATAATAAATTAACCTGTATAGTTGCATCTTGTTGGTTACTTTCATAATTGTAACGCCAGTATATCACTTTTGTATAAGATTCTTCATAAAAACTGGAGCAATATAGAAGTTGAGAAAGTGATGAAATTCAATACAAACGCCCCTCTCATATGGCCATAGCACTTCACGGCCCTCTCTTGAGCTACATTCGCGAGTTAGTTGCAACAGCCGTGTTGCTGTATTTCATCCATACATCGAATGTAAACCGTCCTTCATGGTTTTCCTCAGTCTCGCACATAAAATTTCATGATATCTTCACCAGCATAGTTTCCAATTTATTGAACGTTTAACACATTTGCCACTGAATAAATAGTGCAATTTAAACCATGTCGTCAAAGCAGGCGTGCCCCCAAAATTTTTCATTGGGGGAAGGGACTGACTCTGAGGCTATACATAGTTTACGTTTTATTTTAAAAACAATGTCTACATATTCCGGAGTTCTTTATTTTATATTTCAAATTTCCAATGTACTAGCCATCAGCCGACTTCAGTGGCTAATTTCCGATAAACAGTAAATCACATAAAAGGTTTGACATCATCGTGTCTGAAAAAATCTGTGTTTCTTTAATTCCGATTTAGGCGGTGGGGGTGCAGGCCGGCATCCCCCCTTGGGTGCGCGCCTGCGTCAAAGCAGACAGGTTAAATAACTTAAAGTATCATGCATTAACTATTATTCGCAGATGAGTTCAACCGGCGCACCCACGTAGAAATTTCATTTGCATTAGAGAGTTTGTCAAGCACCGACGTGATCATGGGCATGGGTTACAGGTGACACAACTCCAAAAATGCATAAGTGAACATGCGATCTTGTTCTCCAATCACGTGGTCATCATTCCGCTCAGAAGAACAGTGACACTAGTGCCTCCTCACGGCTAAGGGTCTAGTATTAGTTGTGATACGTTTTCCCGTAAAAAAAGGGTCACTTTGACAGTTTTAGCAGCCAACTCCTCTACAGAACTCACAAACTGTATTTTTGAGTTGTGACACTTCTCCTCCGGACCAACGACGTGCGCCTGCCAGCTGCGCAGACAGTACGGACTCTACCAGTTCATATTTTCTACTCTTTATTGACAGATGGCACTGATTCTTGCCATGGCGTTTAACTTAGCGGATCACAATTTCTCTGACAATAAATGGTCCCATGGGTAATAATGCAGATAACCAATTGTCTTGCATATACACCGTACGTAATCGACTTAAAAACTCCGATAATCGATTAACACACAGTTTACATATATATAACATCTACCGAATTCCCACAGATAGAACAAACTTTCTACGCACAAAACGTCACTCAAATGTTAGTACAATTGCTTCTTCCTTGGTACTTACGTTCCCAACTACTAGAGAGCAGCACATGATGGTCAAGGCGCAGATTACATGGTCGTCAAATATGAACATACTTAAGAAAAGTTCCAAATCTTCTTACCTTTCAGACAGTGGTTACATATATAACGCGGTCGGAATGCGCAAGCTACGAAGCTGACGGCATTGCCACTGCCTACTACTGTCAATGTGATTACAGATAGTGTCGTAGAATTCGTACTCACCGTACGCCTGTGATAGCAGCGATACTCGTGGGGGGGGTTCAAGTATGTCAGCCAGGTTCAAGATTTGATGTTCAGAGTATTACTGTTCCATATATCACTTTACACAACAAATCACGTGGTAAAATGTAAACATGGTAGTATCACACACACCTGTGTATAATGAACAAAGAACTTTCTATTTTGTACACGTACATCTCCAATACATTTTCATAACCGTGCACTAGTATCAGTTGTCGGTGTTTACTTCATGCATCTGATATCTCACACACGTTGTGGTTAAGGGGTTGCGTTTTGTGTACACAGCACACTGATGTTCTACTAATCACTTAACACAATCATGTTGCACAGTTTATCAATCGTAGCGTTGTTCACTGCACAGTACTTTGTATTTTACACACGCCAATTAGTGTATCACAGATTTGTGTCACAAATAGAGATATGATGCGAAAAGAGGCGCGAACAGTCCTTTCAGGGGGCGCCATGTTTTAAAACTGTGAGACCCAGCTGCATGTGTGCTGCCGTGTGTGCATGTGCAACATAAGGGAGGCCATGTATCAACTCAAAGTAGCTCATCGACATGGTATGATTAATGTGCCTTTTTCGAAATACCATGGAAATGGAAACCTTTGTTAAAGTGGACACGTATTCTTTACAGGGAAAGTTTAGCGTTATTATGGCTGTAGTCACACGATTAATAATAATAATAATAATTCCGATTTCTTTATATAATCAATGGCACCCTACCTTAAAATGTCTACTCCGAAACGTGTTAGCAATATTCCCATTAACTGGGCTTCTTTGCTTTGATAACAATCCAGGTTTGTAGAATAACCTTTTACATGTAATGGATGTGACTCGAGTACTTTTTTTCCTCGGGATTTTCACCAGAGTATGGATCTCAACGCAGCGATATCAAATGTGTGTTGTTCCTATAAGTAGCACTGTTTCGTGGTTTACCGTCTAATGGAGACAGCTTTGTTAACGGATGTCTGTATTCACAGTACGTGAATCAGAATCTACTTGGGTTACCTCTTACTCGACAAGAATGTGTCCAAAACAAAGAGAATACCCAATATTGCTACGAACCTGCATTAATAAATACTGAAGGAAATTTTGCGCACGGTAAGCTGTACTCTAGCCCTTTCAATTACCACAGAATATGCCATACGAATTATATCCCATAATTATCTTATAATGAAAGTCAAGGGTCTTCTTCTTTGGTGAAGGGAGAAATTACTTCCTAAATTATTTACCTTAAGGGCTTTGTCCATCCTCATACGTTAAAATTAATAATACAAAATACAACATTGCATTCGGAAATATTAAGTAAACGATTCCGCATGTGATATACCACAACCAGAATCTCACAGTAGATATTTGCAGTCTACCGCAAGGATTTAGTGCAAGATTCTGGTGTCAACTGCACACAAATCTTTGAATCTCCTGTCACAGTGTCGGCGCACACGTATACCGCACAGACCTGTTTGACTGAGAAGACGAAATCGACTTAGCATGCAAACTGAGAGTCACAGGAATCAACACTCACACTCCAGAATTGTCACGTTCTGTCTCTGTGATTAAGGCCAGGACAGTTTGTCACATCACAAAATATAAAGTAGACACTTGAAATCAAAACACAACTATATTTTGTATATAGCTAATGATGGTAAAACAGCTAACAACTACACATTTTTGGAACACATGCGCATGGCGATTCATTCCTTTAGCGTAGCACACTGTCACTATTACCATCTCACACGTGCAGCAATTTAAGTTGCCTCACCTGATCTGTATATTTAAGTCTATCAGAGACAAACCGCATATTATGGAAAATTTAAATCACATGTCACAAGGGTATCTGGCGATCACATTTACGGATCCGTGGTCACATTGTTTGTTAATGTAAATAAGGGAAGGAACCGTGGTAGGTAAAACGTGGTTGCTAGTAAGTAAATGGCACAGTGGTGTAGTAGTTGGTCTTCTAATTGTTTGTATTCAAAGTAGGGAAAAGACCACTGAAATTAGTCATATTCATTTGAAGGTAAGGTCTTGTGTTTATTGTGAAGATTTGTTGTAAAATTAAAACACTTAATCTGGAACTCAAAATGTAGGTTAAGTGTTGTCCACAAGCATCACAAACAAGACACTTATTTAGTTCAGGGTCGGATTTCGTATCCATTTTGCACGCATTAAAACAACAACCGGATTGTACAAGCATTCAGGGGTCTATGTTTCAAATGAGTAAGAATTGCTTCAGGCGCTGGTAATCATGACCTGCTTCGTTGTCGGTCGGTAATTGCTACCTGCTTCACAACGCTGTGTTAGGTTACTTCTTCTTAGAGACCTCCATCACACAATGACGAGTTACTGTGGCCTTTCAGGTAGTATCATTTAGGGTCCAACACATTTATTTTCTGAAGAGATTAACTTTTGTTGAGAATGTAGAATGTGAAACATGTTTCAAGTAGATTTTATGGTATGTCATGGCATTTAATAGCATTTCAAGCCGTAACAGTTTAGTGAACTCCATAATATTTTAGAAATTTGATATTTCATTTGTGTCCATCTGTCCTTGTTTTATTATTAGAAACTAACTCCCTGATACAGGGACTCTTCTGATAATGCTTTTTTTTTTTTTTTTAGGTATCTTGAGACAGAGCTGAAATGAAGTTTCAACTTTTACAGAGAATGACGGCAATATCTGAGCATTAGAAGAGTGTATATTTTGAGTCCCTAAGAAGTTTAACAACATGATTTCACCAGGCCATGTTCTTCGTGGTCTCAGCACATTTCGTAGACACTTCGTGGCTGAAATGTTTTTTGTAGCTCTTAGGTCCCAACTTCGTCTGAAATTATTACCAACTAGATATAGTGCACTATGTATGTCATCAGTGACACATCTTTCTTACATGTTGGATAGAGAATACACTAGTATGAATTTTAAACATTATAAGAGTCGTAATGGTAGAAATTGCAAAGGAGAAATGTGTTTTAACAAACAACACCCTGCACATATTCATACCAGAAAACATGTACAGACTGAGACTGATTTCTGTAAGAGTGACCCAGATACATTTGGAACTCTTAAAGGCATCAAAGAAACACTGATTGAAGCTGTTGAAGGTGATGAAGGAGATAAAGAAGAAGAAACATATTTAGAACAGGTTCCTTCAGCAGTACAAAAACTGAGCAACCAGCAATATGCAGCCATGATTAAAGATTTAATCAGCCAAAAGAAGGTATTTTTATCAGATGTTCACCATCCTAGTAGCAAGTACTGTTAAGATTTGTTCTGTAACCATATTTTTGTTTTATGTTTTAGTTGGCAGATGCTATTGATGTCTTAGAAACGGTCATGCTTAAAGAAGATAGAGTTAAACCGGAAAATTTCATCTACACTCTAATTATTGGAGAGTGTGGTCGCTTAGGTTACACGAAGAAGGCATTTCAGTTGTATAATCAGGTATGTATAATATAAACACACTTAAACGTGACCATAAACTGGTATATTAACACTTTCCAATCAGGGATGTTCGAATTACCACTTATCACACCTAATTACTAACAGTGGTAGTACTAATCCAAACTTTGTGACTGTCAAAACTAAATCTGCATTGTATCAACGTGAACTTCCTATTGGCCGGTGGCTCCAGGCACCTTGATTTAGTGGATGCCAGTAACATTTGTCACCTCTTGATAAAACATTCAGTGGTAACTGTCACTTTTTGTTGCAGATGAAGAAGCGAGCCCTCAAAGTAACTCCTTCTATCTACACTGGACTATTTAATTCATGTGCCAATAGCCCGTGGCCTAATGATGGCCTTAAACGTGCAAACCATTTGTGTCAGCTGATGTTTGAGAAGGGTTATGAACCAAATGCTTCTAATTACCATGCCATGATTAAAGGTTTGAGTACTGGACATACAGTCAGCAGTTTATGAACATTAACATGCAGTATCTCATTTAAATGTGTTGTTCGATGAAATGTGTCATATTCGCACAACTCTTTTCATTTCAGCGTTTGGAAGATGTGGGGACCTGTCAACTGCATTCACTCTAGTGGATGAGATGGCAGAAAAGAAGGTTCCTATTTCAGATGAAACTTTCAATTTCTTGTTACAGGCGTGTATTACAGACAAAGAAGCAGGGTTCAGGCATGCTTTGTTGGTAAATATCAACTCAAAATCTTTTCTTTCAGTTTTCTGATGTCTTGTGATTTATATATTTAGTGGGATTGAAGTGCCACATCGACTGTTGTAGTGTGTAATGTCACACAATGTACTGGTTTTTAGTACCCTGCCAAACTGCAGAACTGATTGCAAATTAAATATTATTACTGCACAAGACTAAGCTAATCGTGGTAACACATTACATAATCTAATTAGAAATTTCCTGTATTTTAAGTAAATGTTGGCCTGTATCAGAGTAACCAAAGGTTCCGAAAAGTGCATTACGTTCCGTGAAGATGACTTTAATTTTACGTGTGGGTGTATAAGTGGTCATATCATCAGTTTTCTTCTCCCTTACTATCTCAATTTAATGACATGGCTCTGATGGCAAAGATTTTGACAAAACTTGACACAGAATATTTTCATTACAATTTTTTTTTATTTATACATCCAGTTGTGCAGTGTGATTGAATAGGTGCATTAAGATAAATAACACCATTGACACATCTGAACTCTTTTAGTGTTCTCATATTTACGGATGTTGTTGGCATGACTAGCGATAAAATTGTAGGTATTTTTTAGGTTAGTTATAGTAACATTGTTATTTTTTTGTTTGCATCTCTCATTACACCTTGCCAAGAAAATCTTATTTTGGACCACATCATTATATCTCTCATGTGCAGTGGGTGAAGATAAAGTCTGTTTTGAGGTCCAAATCTGTTTGAGTCACCTGAGAAAACATGAGAGTCAAAAAATTCTTTTACTGTGTTAGGTATGTCAGTCAGTATGAACATTATGTACTTTATTACAGTCAAGGGCATACTTTGTGCAGAAAATTATGACATGACGTTAAGAGGGTATGACAAATGGAAGGTTCCCTGTTACTGGATTTCTAGGTGTGGAGAAAGATGTTGCAGAACAAAGTAAAGCCAGACGTTTTCACTTACAATCTCCTGTTGCGCTGCATCAGAGACTGTGGTCTTGGAGATGTTGATGTCGCCCAGGATGTGTTTCATAGAATCACAGAGGAAAGCGGAAGGCAAGGATATGGGATTTCCGAGGTAAACAGTTAAATCTATTTCTGTAGTACTGTATGTCATGAAAAAGTCATTCTAACCTTAATTTTATTTCAAATTTGCATTTTACAGCCAAGGCCCTTGCTGACTGCAGGAAATGAAAATTCTGCACGACAGTTACCACATTCAGCACAGGAAAATGAAACATACAAGGCTTCATTACAGGAAGTTTCCCCACTTCTTGAAAATCGCCCAAATCTCTTAGCAGCTCAACCTCACTTTGGGAATATCATTGCACTGTCAGAAGTTACTAAGCCTGAGGACAGGTACCGTTATTATACTTGAGCTCAAAGCAGCCCACTGCCATCACATATTCATAAACTTAATTATCATTAATTGAATCAGTATTTAGGCACATTAGCCATCATCCTTCTCTGTCACCTAGCACAACATTTGCATCCTGCAACACAGTTGTATTACTACAGTCAAATCTAGTCTGACATAACAGTAATCTTTTAGCTGGCTTTCTCTGTATTCATACTTGTTGCATGCCTGTATTGCAGAAATAATGTGCTTTCATGATACCTGCCAGTTTACTGTATACAGGGTTATTCAAAATGATTGTCGGGGTTTTAACAACTTGTCATACACAATACACTTGAGATAGGAGTATATGTATTTTGTTATTTAATAGAACAACACTCCCAAGTTTTTGTTACATACCTTACAGGTGCTCTATATGTACACCCTTTGTAATTCTACAAACATCAACATGATAATCGAGTTCGTTCCACACAAAACGCCTTCTCACTGCCATTCACCGCCATCTTAGTAAACTGCACTCCAAGCGGAGAAATGCATAACTACTGCACACCGTACATCATAAAAGAAAACTTTGAGAATTTCTTGATCCATCGGTGCAACTACATACTCCTATCTCAAGTGTATTGTGTATGACAAGTTGTTAAAACCCTGACAATCATTTTGAATAACCCTCTATTTTAGTGCAAAGGTGGCCAGATTCATGTTATTTCTTCATTTAATATCAAAGCAACTTTGAAATATTCTCCAAGTTTTCTGAGTGTGACTCCTGTTTCCATACTTACATGAGTTCTCCAGACGTTATTGAATTTTGAATGGAGTTTTTGACCAGGTATATAATTTTGTTTTCCATGAGCATGAAGAAAGCTTACTGTGGGTGATGAAGCATAAGAAAAAGTCTTAAATTAATTTCGATTGAAGTCCCATTTGTGGCCAACTAAGTAGCTCATCCCTTGCAGTCCAAATTAGTATTTACTTTCATAAACTAGTGTGCAATGTGACGATAGGATTCATATCCACTGACACAAGTGTGTGAGTGGTGGTCAGTTTTAGGCCATTAACTGAAATATCCTTACATGATAATTATCTGTAAATTAAGAGTGAAGTTTTTGTATATGTGTTACAGGTTAGTTCTTGTGGGTGGATGTTCTGGATTGCTTGAACAGATGAATAAACATGGAGTGAAGCCAAACATAAAAACTTTCACCCAACTTCTGGACACAATTCCATCTACTAGGGCAGCAGAACAGGTAATGTAGGTTCAATTCATAAAGAAAAATACAACAAGATGCAACTATATATCAAAATTTTATTATTCCATTTTTATATGAAACTCAACATGTTTCGGGCGACACACTGCCCATACGTGGAAGTTTGTTATACGTGTAGTTGGTGAACATCAGGCACAGTGTGCCTGATGTCTAACACACTTCCACATATGAAAAACCAGAGGCTGCTAGTGCAGTTTTAGGCTCCTGATGGTGTGTCGCCCAAAACATGTTGAGCTGCATGTAAATATGGAATAATAAACTTTTGATACATTGTTGCATCCTGTTGGATTTTTCTTTATGAATTGTACTATGATGCATGGATCCAAGAACATCAAGGTAATATAGGTGTCTGTGCATCATTCTTCTTATCTCCGGAAACAGCTTAAAAATTAGTTCCGCTCCCAGAATATTACACTGGTTGAACAATTTGCAGTGACTGTGCTGTAATAAAAATTACATACTTCTATGCAACTCAAAGATAAGACACTGTGTTTTTGAAAGTCCATTCTGACTTGTACGGTTCCTTACAATCTGATAACACCCAGTTTTTCTGTGATCCAATTTAATATTCTTCCCGTCCGCATTTACATCTAAAGTACAGATAGGTAATGTCACTTTTTTCTTGCATGCTATCACATTGTACATTGGTAAAATTATATATCAAATTTAAAGGTTTATTTTCCTTCTTTATTTACAGGCCCTACTATCAGCCATGGAGAAAAGTGAAGTTCATCCAGATATAGATTTTTATAACATGTTAATAAAGAAACGAAGCATGCGGTTTGATTACACGAATGCGCATGTAAGTGGATTCTCTGCCAGAAAATTAGTGTGTTTTATTAACCTTGCTGAAATAGGTAGAAAAAGTTGTGCATTTCATAAGTTCCATTTATTAAATGTTTTATTTAGGATAAGGCTAGGAGATTTCACTGTGTTTAGCAACAGCTGCCTGAATGTAGCATTAAAAGTGGAAAGTGGAGCCAAAAACTATAGGTTAATATGCAAAAAATCACATTCTTTTTATTTTGTTCATATGCACATCTACAAGTAAGTCTGAATTAATAACTTCTGTAGAATGGAATAATATTAAACCAAAAATTCTTTTTGTTATCTTGAGTAATGGATTTTCAATTTTTCATTTTTAATCACTGTCTAGGCGGTTCTGAAGCTGATTCAGAGATCCAGTTTGTACCCTGATATTGTCACATTTGGAGTCTTGGCCTTAGGCTGCCGAACAAAACAGGAAGCCCAGTGTCTGCTGGCAGATATGAGAGATGCAGGATTCAGGTACAGAATTGATAAGATACAAGAGAGACAGGCTATTGTCTGGAGACTATATACTACACTAAAATAAGCATGTGAAGCAATATGCAAAGGACTGTGGCTGACAACACTCTTTGGCCCTTCTGTGGCATGATGTTTACACTATTACACTAACCATTCACTGTGTCATGGCCTGAGTATAAATAAAGGAGAGCCTTCTGTGGCTTGACATTCATACTAAATAAAGGTAGGATGCCATTCTTCGATGCAATTTGTGTACTGCATGAATGTGGGATGCCCTTCTTTGACATGAATTGTGTACTGTGTGAGGTAGGATCCTGTCCTGTGGTACATACTTGTGCTAAATGAATGTGGAATGCCATGTGGCAAAATGCCCATATTAACCCTTTAAACCCTGAATTAAATCCCATCTGCTAGTTGCTGGCATTATTAGCTCACCATTTTCTCCACGTTTAGCAGGATAAGGGTTAAATTATTAACCCTTAGGCTACTAATGTCATATA
>Ga0268261_10004195_pt1 | contig 10762 bp, 20 predicted proteins | sample TergutNc150P1_FD_190353 | JGI IMG/M metagenome (GOLD analysis project Ga0268261, IMG submission 190353) | Nasutitermes corniger P1 segment gut microbial community from laboratory colony in Florida, USA - Nc150 P1 (SPAdes) (version 2) | ecosystem: Host-associated > Arthropoda: Insects >...
GGATTTCGCCCGCCATATCTTGCAAAGCCTCAGCCGCCAACGAGGCGCAAGAAGCCAACAGATTATTATATTTTCGACCCCAATAGCCGTCATCCTCAATCGGCATATCATCGGCCATTTCAGGCAATTCTCTAGCCAGAGTTTCAACAGTCATCACGACCACCCTCCGAGGCAGGGGAGTTGGTAGTTTCTATTTCGCGGCTGGAATTCCAATCGCCATCACAGTCACTCACTGATTGCTCAATATCGGACGCTATTTGCGCATAATCAACACCAGCAAAACGGTTTCGGTGCTCTTGAAATGCCACCAGGCGGGAAACCAGGTGACTGAGGGTATGTAAAGCGGAGATAATCTCCGCGCGTTGCTCATACGGCGTGACGTTTGAAAACGGCGATGGCGGCGTGTGGGCAGCTCTAGTTCGCGCGCCCACTAGAACACCTCGCTTTCGGGGAAGTATTTGGCGGCGCAGGAGGCGCAAACCCAGCCTCCAATAGAAGTCGTCCATACAGGTTGCTTCGGCTTTCCATCGCAGTCGCGCAGCCCGCAAAAAGCGATTGACCGAGGCGGGCAGGAAAGCGGCTTGGTATTACTCATAGAAATCATCTCTCTCAATCCTTGAAACAATTAGTGGTGCGAGGCTGCTCTACTCCAGTTATCCTGAATTGCGGGGTGACTGCCCTCGAATTCTTAGCAAGGAGCGCAAGATGGCTAAGTTGCTCATCGACCCAGGGAACATCAACATCACCACGACGGATGACGTTCTCGATCAAGTCCGTAAGGAATTGGAAGAGGCTGGACGCGAGCAGTTCGGCTTTTGGATTGTCGGCCTTTACAACATCGACGGAGATGTTGAAAGCCGCCACTCCGATCCCGACTGGGGTCATCAACGCCTCTGGATACCGGCGAGCGCGACTGTAAGTCTCTGTTATGACCGGCCTCGATCCGAAGACCCCGACCGACTTCCCGACGAACTCCACACGGTCTTTATCTAACTGCTGGGCTGAGGTTTCGGTGCGGTTCATAGAGAGGACACTAGCGGCCCCCTAGTTTGCTTGTCAAGCAAAAAATCGCGTGTGGCGCGAAACTAGAAAATTATTGTCGCGGGCGAGGCGTTGCTTGCTAGGCATAGGTTGATGATGGTATATCTATGCCTATGACTTCGTATCCTGATTTTCGACCTTGGATTTCCACTTTCACCGACGACAGCATTAACGCCATTGCGCAGCGCCTTGATATGTCGAATGGGAACCTAAACCGGCAAATCACAGGCAAGAGTCAAATGCAGCCCGAGAATGTGGTAAGGATCGCGTCCGAGTATGGCGCAAACCCGCTCCCTGGCCTTGTGCTTCAAGGATTGCTTAGCCCTGACCAGATTGTTGATGAAACCGGCGATATTGCAGTTACCGAAGCGTTGGCGCGGGCGACCGACGAACAATTAGTGACAGAGTTCAAAAGTCGCCTGAAAGAATACAAACGCAAAGCATTACAACAACAAAAAACAGGAATAGTAACCCAAACCCAAACTAACAAACAATAGTTGCAAATAAACCAATCAACCAGCGACAATAAATAGACTTCACCCCCATACTAAGGTAATCTAATACTTAGAAAGGAGGTGAGAAAAATGAAACTCAGCCAAGAAATAACAATCGGCGACATTGCCGAATTAGTTTCAGCGCTAGTAACAATTTATCTAGCGTTCCGAGGCGGCAAACGCGGTAAATAAACCGGGAGGCCGGAGATGTCCTAAGTATCTCCGGCCCCTCCGGGGGCCATTATTCCACAAAACTACGATAGGATACAAAAATGAGCATCATCGAGTTTGCCAAGACGCCACGCGGTCTCATCCAGATAATCGTCGGCATCGGACTCACCGCCAACATAGCTGACGGCTTCCGTCGGATACCGTGGCTCTACGCCATCCTCACGACAGGATGGATCATCACAACCATAATCGCCTACCGGCAAACCGCCCGCGCCGAAACCAGCGAATAAACCAAATCGGGTCTATAATGGATGTGGGAGGCTCAGCGCTGACCGAGCCTCCCGGTAGATGGATGGGTCACTTCCGACGGCGGCGAACCCGTACTGTGTGCAGGTACGTCGTCGTTGGATGACTTCTCGCATAAGCCTTACTGACGAAACGGCCAGTCACAGCAGATTTGGGAATTCTCCGAACCATCTGTATCACCTCCTCTCGCATTTCGAAGCCCTTGATCCTGGCTCGCAGCGCGAAAGAGAAGTGACAGGGAAACCCTACCGAGAAAATAACCGCGTGAACATCGAAAGGCGCAAATTTAGGGGCGTCAAGTGACCGAAGAAGAACTAGCCATATTGGCGATTGAAAAAGCTTGGTGGAAACACCAGGGCGTCAAAGAAACTCACATCCACCGAGAACTCGGCCTCTCGCCAACCCTGTACTACCTGAAACTCAATAAACTATTGGACAGCCAAGAAGCCCTAGCAGCCGAACCGATACTAATAAACCGGCTCAGAAATAAACGCGAAAGTTATTCACAAAACTAAATGCGACACCAGTTAGATAAGTAGCCCGCCATCTGCATAAACAAATTAGGCAACACTGCATTTTTAGGGTAAAATAATACTATCGGGACAAACAAGAAAGGAGGTAAGCGAAATGATGAGTGCAAACGAACTCCGAGAGTGGATGAAGGCCCTGACAGACTTAGGGTTGCTGATAGTCGCAATCTATGCGGCGCGCAAAAAGAGCCGCAAATAGTGGCGAGTTGGGCCGGAAGTAGCCAAAATACCTCCGGCCCCCCTACGGGGGTCAATAATAACACAAAACGCCCGGCTCGGTGTTACGATGCCACCGAGCCAGGCAATACCAAAAAGGAAACCGACAATGAAAAAATACCTTGACGACCGCGCCGTGCTGGTTACCGCAATCTGCCTGCTCGGCGTCGCACTCGGCGGGCCTGGCCGCTTCCCCTGGTTACACACCATCGCCTATGTCGGAACCGCGAGCGCCTTTATTGTCGCGGTGCTGCGCGTCCGCAACCAACCCGAAGCCTAACCCGCGCCCGCGAGCGCGTTGCGCTTGCTTAGACTGCGCGAGATTGTGCTAGGTTTGGTAACGATTGGACAACAATCTTCGCGACGTGCGATAATTGGATACCATAAGGGAACTATTAGGGGTAGTGTGTGCCACGACCAAAGCGACTGCTTAAAATCATCGAAGCTGCCGAAGTGGCAGGATGGACATATGACGAAACCAGCGAGGGGCACCCTCGACTGACACCACCACCCGGATTGATAGACAATTATCGTGGAGGTAGATCTGCGGTTCCGGTGACGTTCGGCAAAACCCCGTCCGACAACAAAGGAGACAAGAACACTATCTCAGTTCTTAGACGCTTAGGCGTCAAAATCCCGCATAAAGGCCATACCGAGAGGAAGGAAGCCCGGTGACTGAGTTCACGGTTGAGGTGTACGGTAACGCCATCAAGAATGAGAGCGAGTGGACGCAATGGCGCCACGCGACCGACGTAGTACCTGGGACTATCCTGCTTGAAGATTCGGGGGAACCCTGCCTGATCTTCCCTATCGAAGCCACCGCGCTAAATGAAGCTGCCATCTTCGCGCAAGGAGTTATGGCTTCGCTGGGTTTAACAATCGTTTGGGGCCGGGCATATCCCGCCGAAGACAACGCCGTCAAATTCCGGCCTTTCGTGCCAACTTGTGCCAGCCGAACACAGCGTAACACAGTTTGGCGAAGTTTGGCGTCTGGCACGAAATTGGCATAAAAAAATAGCCCCGCCAGGCACCCAAATGAGGGCGTCTAGCGGGGCAAAAAAGTTAGCGGACTCTTCGGCGACGTTCGTCAAGCGTGACCGCCGCATTATGAGCACCACGGCGACCAACCAGAAGAGGCCGCGAGCGCCGATGCGCGAGTGCGACACCGGCCTTATGGGCGGCTTTGCGTCCAGGACGTTTTCTAGCCATCATTATCACCTCCTCTCAAAGGAATCCGGTTAGCGGGAACGGCAAACACGGCGTCGATCACGCCTGCGCGGCAAAATCCGCCATTTTGGGCGGCGGGTGGGTCTACCCACGCTCGACCGCCCGATACACCGCGTCAAGGCTGCCCGCGATCAAACCGACCACAGCGGCGACCGCAGCAACGGTCTCGACCACCGGTAAAATCAGATGTTCCGGAAGCCAGACCGGAGCCAAAACCTCGGTCAGCAACATCAGGGCCGATACCGCAATCAGCAGGTAGCACCAGGGGCCAGAGCGCGGAAAATGCCGTACCGGCGCAATCTCTTCGGTTGGATAATTTGGAGCGTTCGCGAACCGTTCCACACGGGTAGCAGGACGACGGTCAGGGAAATCATCGGGATAAACCCGACCAGTAGCAAGAGCGTTCATTATCGATCCTTTCTTAAGGTTGGAACGGGGTCAGCAGGGCACGCCACGACAGCGGCCCGCAAATCGCGTCCGGCGTCAAATTGTTATTGCGTTGGAACTGCAAGAAAATCTCTCGCGTCCGCCCACCCGCGACCCCGGTAGGGCGACCAGTGGAACCGACGAGGCCATCGGGGCCAAGCCGGTGCGCCATCAGCAAGCCTTGCAGCAAAGCAACACCCGGCGTCGAAACTGAGACATTTTGGGCGTTACGCAAATCGAGCAAAGGCAAATTTACGTTCACATCAACCCTCCCTGAAAGTGGCGGATTAGCCGGAGTTGGCGGGGGAGCGGGCTGGCTTTGTGTACTACCCGCCCGGATCTGGGCTAAAGTCGCGCCAGTAATATGCCGTCCAGGGCACGCCGTAGCAGAAACGTCACGATGACCACGCACCGGGGCATCAGTACGCCACCACCGGCCCCGACCGTGGCGATAAATCGCAGCAGCGGTCGCGAGCGCCTGCGCCGATAGTTGGTGCTGGTCGAAATTGCCTGCAAACGCAATCCCACGCGCAGTCGAATTCCGGCCCCCAGTATGAGTACCGCGACGGCCCCAACTAACACCTTGATAAGCGCGACCCGACGGGAAAATGATCAGATTGTAAGAGATACCCTGCCCGAACCTGTTCTGTCCAATCGACTCCAGGTGCTGCATTTGCGCCCGCTCCTGAGCCACCGTCGCAGTCGCCGGCAAAGTCGCAGTCACCGTATGATGAAAAATAACCTCAGCCGCTAAACCCGATAACCCAATATCGCCATCGCGAAACCGGGCACCCCACGAGGCACGCGAAGCAATAGAAACCATAATTACCCCCTATTTGATGGCTTATCCAGGGCGGTGCCAAATGCGGCGACCAGCCCGATATAGCGCCCGAACTTCTTGCCCGGCGATAAAAATGCGGCGCACCTGTTGCCCGGTTATCCAGGCCCGCTCCGCGAAAATGTTGGCCTGCGGCGACCACGGCGACCAGCCCGACCAAACCCCGTGCAGTTGATACCGGAACCGGGCACGAGCCGGGCCACCATTTGATGAACCCGTCGAAGTCGTGGTATTCGAGTTATCGGAAGTCGCGCCCTCCCACTCCCAACCCCCAACCCAACCCGCAGGAACCCCAGCCGGAACCGCACCAACCGCCACGGCCCGACCCGGCTCATTAGCGGAAATCGACGGCGCCGCCGGAACAGGCAGAGCCGGGAACGTCACCGCCACCCACGCCGACCACGGGCCAGCCGTCCAGTTGCAGTGATGTCGCACCCTGGCCCGGACGGTGCCGCCGAACCTGTTCGACGGGGTGACGGTTATTGAGGTGCCCCACCGTTCTGTTTCGGTGGCGCCCTCAAGCTGCCATTCTTGGTTGTAGGCCCGCATCGTGTGGGTCGCCGCCAGATTGACGGTCGAGAACGTGACATTGGCTTGCCCGAGTGTTGGAGCCGCCGGGGCGGTCACGGTGCCCGCTGGGACGGGTATCTCCCAGCTCACCGGCCCCACCAGGCCGACAGAACCACCGGGGCCGACCGTGTTGATCACGTATGCGCGGCCACGGCATCCAAGTTGCGCGAATGCGACCGGGCCGGTGTTGGTGTTCACATCCCCGGTCTGATTGTCCTGCGCATACAAACCTGAACCGGCTGCACCCTGGTCGAGCCGCCAACCCCAAGTGCGGGAAGTGGCTGGCCCGCCGCCACGAGTCGATTGCGAGATCAGCGACCCCTCAACCTGAGTATGCATCGAGATCGGGCCAGAAGTCGGCGCCACCGGGTTAGGGATCGTCACCTCATTGGACTGCAACCAGCCAGCCTGCACGTCACCATTGCGACGCATCCGCAACTGGAACCGCCCACCCTGCGGAGCGTTCGAAGCAATCGTGGTTGCACCAGCCGCAGGCTGAGCAGCAGTCGCAGCACCGAACGCAGCCCAAGCCTGCCAACCCGCGCCAGGATTAGCGATACGCCGTTCAAACTGCCAACCATTACCCACCGTCGGCGGGCCACCAGCCGCCGGAGCCGTGAACGACCTCGTAACATTACCGTTAGTTTGCGGATTCGACAACTGCAAATTAGTGGGCTGGTTCGGCGCCGCCGCAGCAGAAATCGTCGCAGTCGAAGCCAGATTAGCGGCTGGAGTGAGCGTAATAGTCCACCCGGTTTGCAGGTTGTTCGACGCTACCGCCGCCCACCAAATGAAATGCGACTGACCACCCGGCAACTGACCAGAAGCCGACCCCGCCGCAACGGCAGGAAAGAAACCGGCAGTCTGCGTAATACCCGAAGTATTGTTGTTATTGAACGACGCATTAACCCGCTGCGACGACGCGCCATTAGCCTGATTTGATCGCACCGGGAACATCGCAACATTGAAAGTACCCGCGACGTTAGCGCGTGCATCCAAAGCGTTCCGCTGGAACGAACAGGTACGGTTCCAAGCGGTTTGCCCCGCATTAGCTCCCGCCCCACCAGTATGCCAGCCGGTCGAGGTGCGGCCCGCTGGGAAACCAGTCTGATTAGGATGAGAAACGGTTAACGAACTCGACATAATACCCGCCCCCAAAACAACAATTCAAAACACAAAATAAAGCAATAAAAAAGCGATAAAAAGCGCGCCAAAATAATGCCATAAATAAGCCAACGATAAATGCGTGATAAACAATTATGGCATAATAATACTTGTCAGGCCGAAAGGCACTGGAAATGAAAGAAAGGAGCGAAACCGAAATGGAAAAACTACTCTTCGCGGTAGGTGCCATCGCTGGAATTGCGACTTTTATTCACCATATGACGGGAAGCATCAAGGACATCCTTGAAATTCGCCGCCTGATGAAAAGGTAAGCCCCCTGGTTCGTTGTGCTACAATCACCTCGAACCGGGGGCTTGCCCCTCGATTGTATCAAGGAGTTACAATGTTTGAAACCCTAACAATCCTCGGATTGCTAGCTCTTGCATTCCTCTTCCCATTCACTACCATCGGGCCGCTACTAATCGGCCTGCGTGTCATCGCCGTACTGGCAGCGGTCGCATATTTGGTGAATACCGCTGTCGGTCGGTGGGCTGACCGCAAACGCCGCCAACTAGGTTAACCGCGCAACCCCGGCGGGTTGGCTGTGTAAGGAGTACCACCAACCCGACCGGGGGCGACTCCCATCATACTACTTGGCGCCGATGGCGACGGCTTGTGGTTCGTAGATGATTATGGTGCCGACCGGGTGGGTGTTGAAATTGGTGCGGTATTTCGGGTTCACAATATCCCAGGGCTGTAACTGGACTTCGTTGCATAACCGGCCCTCGGCGTCGTATTCGTTGCCGTCGGGTGCGCCAGCGTTTTCCCAAGACGCTAAAGCTTCGGCGTCCTCTAGGACGAGGGGTTTAGCGAATGGGTCGTTTGTGGTGCCGATAAAGAAACCGGCATAGGATTGTACAGCGATATTTACGGACATTTTTGTTTCCTCCAGAGAATTGTTTTTTGATGGTTATGGCACCCAAATGATGTCATTGGGGTGTTGATTTGACAGGGCGACCGCGTTGGCTGCGGTGGCTTGCCTAACTTGCGCCCGACCGTTCGCGGTGGCTTGGGCGTTATTGGCAGCCGTATGGGCGGCAGCGGCCTCAGTTCGGGCCGTGTTCGCGGTCGTTTGGGCGGCAGCCGCGTTAGTCACGCCCTGGTCAGCGCGGGAGTGCGCCGCTTGCGCCGCTTCAGCCACGACAGTGATTGCCGTGTCAGCGGTGGTCGCCATCTGTTCGAACACGAGCAGCGGGTCAAACAGATCAACTTCGACCGGGAATGAGATGCCTCTAGGGGTAGTTGCACTAGGCATAATTCAGGTTCCTCTCCACACTATGAAATTGGTCGTGCGGCACAGCGACCGTCAAGCTCATCTTCTTCTCCGCTAGGCCATCGGTGCCACGCCAGCCCACCTGCACAACCCGGCCCTCCAAAGGCCGAGCCGCCGGGTACTCCGGCGCCAGTAACGTAACCCTGTCGCCCAACTGCAAACCGGGGTGACACAAAGTTTCGAGCGACAGATGCACATCCCCGGTCTGGGTGATCCGGGCGAGTGTCGTCGCAGCATCCTCGTCCACCTGCGCCTGTTCCGTCGCCAGATTAGCGCCCCGAAACATCAGCACTCTCCCGAACGGGCCACCCCACCGCAAAGGCCCATCCACAAGCCGCGCCCGCCCCACCAGGACACCACCAGACGATCCAGGTTGGGTATCAAGGTCACGCCAAGAAGTGACACCGTTAGCAAGATCGCGATCATCCATCGTGTTCTCAAGCCTAATCAGGGTGCCGCCCTCGCCAGGTTCGATCCGCCACTCCACCGCAGTGCCCGCCGCCGGGATGACCTCCAACCCGGTAGGTGACTGTCGGTAGGTAGCACCGATCCGATCTAGTAGCTGCTGGATCGCATCGAGCCGGTTCTCAGGAAGCGCTAACCCGGTTTGCAAAGGACGGTTCGCGACCCCCTGATTAACCTCGAATCCGAGATATGGGTTACGGGCCAAATGCTCCACCTCAGCCAACACCGAATTACGGGTCGTTGCCCGTTCCCCGATGTCGAGGCGCTCCAAATAGTAAGACACCAGTTCCTCGTCAGCCTGGACGGTCACAGTGCCGCCACCAGGCAACCAAACGTGTTGCCCCTCCACATACCGCCACTGCCACAAAATATCCGGGTCAGTGCGCCGAATCCGCCACCAACCAAGCGGGATAACCGTATCTGTGGCGCCGAACCAGTAGGCGACCTGCAACCTAGAGCCAGCCACCCCAAGCGCATCCGCAATCGAACGCGGCCACAAGTCACCATCCGGGTCAGCAAACACGAAAGTCGCTTGACCGTGAACCCGCCGCGAAGCAGCCCAATCGAAAGCATAAGCCGTCACCGGCAACGCTTCGGTCACTTGTTTGCCGTCATACCAGGCTGTCACCACAAGCCGGTCATTGAAACTGGTGTGCTGAACATCGTTGGTCACGATGCTGTCAGGCGCATTTGCTGGCCTCACGACCCGGCCCCCCAAACTGGCGGATTATTAGCGATATGCCGCCAAGTGACCCGAGGCGTCGCAGCTCGCACATCGGCCCAAGTCGCTTGCTGACCCCGCAAAATACGGATACGTTGCACAAGTTGTTGCCAAGTCCACGCACCCACCACCGCAGCCGGAGCCGGTTCAACCGTGAACCGGGCCGTACCATAAAACGTCGCGACCTCGTGCGGGTTCCCGAGGTGAGCCTCGTGCAAGTCCGGGATAACCACATATTGGGCTGGCCCCATAATGTTACAAGGCGCCCCCCTAATGAGCAGCGGCCCAGCGTTTAGCAGCATCTCCCGCAGTTGCACATCGACGGACGGGATCAAGGCGTGTATCTGGATCGGAACCTGCCCCGCCCGCTGCCGGGTCGCCACCGACTCGACAGGGAAATGCGAACCCATCACGTGCGCCTCGGACACCTCTTGCGGCCAAGAAGCCTCCCGAAAAGCCTCCACCCCATACAGGGCGTTAGCGGCGTCAAGACGATCAAGACGGATCGGCACCCCACGATGCGGAGCAAAAGCATCCTGTAACCAAGTCGTACCATTAGCCGACAGGACGATCTCAGTTTCTGCCAACACCGAGCCAGCCACTATCAGGCGATAAAAAGTGCGCGCACCCAACGGGGCAGCCCAATCATAAATCGGGAAAGCAGCCGTATTGTAAGGCATCGGCACCCCGGCAGCGCCACGGACAGGCACCCAACGATTCCTGTCCGTGGAACGCTCCACCACAATGTTAGCGCCACCAGGCACCCCAGCGACCGTCACCTCAGCCCGGGTAGGGCCATCAGCGGAAACCTGCCGCACAGTGAAAGTCGCCATCAGCAAATCACCAACCTCTAACCGTGATGTAAAGCCGGGCCACGAGTAGCCAAAGCCCTCGCGTGCGCTGACAAAACCCCAGCAGCCGACAACTCCGAATAATGCGCAAACTCACGCACCGCCTCAATCAAATCGGCTTTCGTCGCAAAATTCGACACATTATTCCAAGCAGTACCAAACCCATCAGGACGGTTACGCAACCTAGAGCCAGCAGCCCAAGCCGCCCGGTTCAAGTTGTAATCGATCTCGATATTGATCGGCTCAATATCAGGAACAATTTTATCGACCGCATTTTTGACTGCGGTTTCCATCGACTCGATACCATCGACAAGCCCCTCACCGATCCTTTCCCCGACCCGGTACATAACACGGGAAGGAGAACGAATTTGCAGACGGCTACTTATTGCTTCCACAATCCTGTCCGCGAGTTCAGTTATCGCAGCAACTATCGCTTCGCCCTCCGAAAGCAAACCATCACGCAACCCAA
>Ga0268261_10004196_pt1 | contig 10761 bp, 13 predicted proteins | sample TergutNc150P1_FD_190353 | JGI IMG/M metagenome (GOLD analysis project Ga0268261, IMG submission 190353) | Nasutitermes corniger P1 segment gut microbial community from laboratory colony in Florida, USA - Nc150 P1 (SPAdes) (version 2) | ecosystem: Host-associated > Arthropoda: Insects >...
GTCCCACGCGAAATTTGGGTTGAGCAATAGGGATCGTGCCGCGTCTCTCATTCATCCTCTCCCATATCGTTAGAATATCAGAATCGATAACTCGTGCTGGCGACATGCCAGTCGTACTGTGAACCGTCGAGTTGTAGCCTTTTACAAATTGCGGGAGTACGTCAATAAATCTGTACGTGTTCTTATATGTGAAGTATTTGTATAATTTATCCCGGATAGTGCGGTGAGCTCTTTCGACGATTGAGCATTTGACATCGGGGTTTTTACAGACCTGAAATTGACTTCCCTCGCGTCTTAACATGTCTTGAAACGATCTGTTCAAGAATTCCTTCCTCTATCCATGCGCACCCAGACAGGACGTCTCCGTATTGGTTTCAAGTATTTGGGGTCCTTAAGATGGATTGAAATGCTGTCGTGACAGCTTTACCTTTATTTCTTATTAGTGGGATGGTGTGTAAGAATTTGGAAAAGACATCTATTAGAGTCAGTAGATATTTGACGCCGTCGTTATATTTGCTGAGTTCCTGGACATCGAACAGATCGCATTCCCACACGTCACTGATATTATTCACATTGTAGGGTTTCCTAGGAAAACGTTTTCGCACCGCTGTGCGTAATGTGTACGCATCTTGTTTTAAAAGCTACGCCTTAATATCTGCAGGCAATTTTATTCTGCTTCTGTTTACTCGTACTCTGCCCGACAGCGTTCTGCAGTTTTTGCTGTGTCGTGAAAGCAGAAGGCTTGGATGTATCATAGTACTGTCTGCTTAACATCTCTAATATTTCAACCACTCGTTTCGTAATTATGCTTCAATGCCGCGACGTTTTGTCTGGGGAAACAGCTTTGCGATTACGGTTCTGAATTTGGTTCCGCGGGAGACGTGTATGGGGGCTCTGGGTTCGTAACCCTCCAAATGAGCACTGGTCAAATCCAAAATGCTCTTATATTGTTTGAGATAATCTTCGCTTACATGTCTGATATCTACCTATTTCCGAGTGAGTAATTCCCAGAGAACTCGCGTGCCTTTAAAATGCTTATCCCTAAGATAGAGGTCACTATTTGTATCCACTGTCACATCGGAATTACCTATAAAAATTTGTTACGCAAACCATACTCTACATCGAGAACGCCACGCGTGTGTACATATGGTGACAGGTAGGGGTTAGCAATTTCACCGAAAGACTTTCTAGCAAATGCGTGTACCTCTTCTCTAACGGCACCGTATCCATATTATCATCATCATCACCAACATCATCATAGGCAGCTGCAGTAGCACCGGAAAATCTAGTACTAATGGGACTTGTCTCTGTTTCATATACAACTTCTCCCGCAGAAGAGGTTGAGGGAAGTGCTACAGACTGTGGCGGTGTTGTCAGATGCCGGACAGTCTGCGTATCTAACTCTCCCGACTTCCTTTTTGGTGTAGCTACTTCTTGTGCGAGAGTAGTGTCACATAATTCCTCTTTTATAAAGTCAGCGATCGCCTTAATCAACGCCCAAGTAATCGGGTGAGACAAGGTGCAATTTACGTAACATTTTAAGCGTCGCGCGAACGAAATATACGACTGACTATAGTGGTTAAAATAGCACTTAACAGAGGCGCGAGAAATCCTCCTCGCTGATTAATGTAGCATTTCTTAGCCGAGATCGGGACGCGCTTATCTGCGAGTGCGCGGACTGGGAATTTGAATTTTCGTAATCTCTTCTTCTGACAAGCAGTCAGCTTTAGATTGTCGCGTAGCACATTCAGTACACACTCGCTAATTGATTTCACCAGTTCGCTATTACAGTTTTTAATGATGGCTCTTCGTAATTGTGGTTTAGCTGTCTTGAGTACATGTAGATGGTGGTAGTTGGATTTTGTGCGCTTCATCCTTCACCCGAGCGTAAATAATGGGAGGATATTCTGACGGAAAGACATTGGTTCGATACCGTAGCAGATCGTCTGTATCCTCTGCAGTCTAAAATCATATAACCGTGGGGATTCTGGGTCGCCTTTCGATACGCTTCACACAGACTGGCATTAGGTTCGCGACGCACTTGTAGCGTGAGGTACGCAAACTGGTTCCTATCGCGAACGTTTTTTAAGGCAACCAAATATTTTGCATTAAGCGATATGTCGCGGCAGTGTGGAGCTTGGTGAAAAAAGTTCTGGGTGATTAGAATTACACTGAGGTTGCGGTGATGGCTACCCTTGGTAAACAGGTCACACACGGCTCGTGAAAACAACTCGTTTAAAAGATCGTCAGGAATAAAGAGGCACGGTAGGCCCGGGCGTTTTCAAAATTTTCGGTCGGACCTTCGCGAACCTGTTCGTTCTTGCTTAACGAGGCCAAGTGTCGTTGGAGCACGGCACTCTGTTCACTGTAACACCAGATCATTCCGCCTGGAAAATCTGTCTCGGTACAAAGGGTGTCAAGGTTCTGCAGAAAACGTATACAGAACGTAGACTTTCCGGACTCCGTAGGCCCTCCTATAATACAGGTAAACGGATGTTTAAACCTGATGTCACTAACCATGAATGTACTCTGTCAGCATTCACTCCTCATATATATACCCAAATGGAAGGGACGTATTGTCGTTCAACCGCCTTCGTTTCAAAAAACATATCCTGTAAATCGTTTCCATGGACTGACTTATACTTATTCCTCATCTTCCCCTTTTGCGTTTAATCTTATTATGCGTACGTACAATTTCAGTATCATTATAATCCATTGACAGAATCATGTCTTCAATTTTAGCAAAATTTACAAAATGCGAGGCAGAGTAATTAAGAGTGATTCCGCGAACTTTACAAACTGTCTTGCTCTCACATGTCAAGGAATTAATTTTTCTATACGCATAATTTTTCGGACCTGCACAGACCACCTCATAAATGATTTCATTGGGTTTCAATTCAGATGTCATCTGGCCCAAATTGTCCCCCGTTTCAACTAGCGCAGGTACTGCTGTCGGCTGTATAAATAAGACACTATCAATGTCAGAATAGATGGCCCTGTCCTGTAATCTGTCCAGGTAAGAATACAGGTGAATTCTCGCACCTGCTGTCACAAAGGCGCCTATGACCTCATTGGTATGACGTAGGCTCTGCACACGTTCTTCTGAGTAAAAGTGCCAGGAAATCCAGACCACGTTGTCACATGCAAACATCATGTTCTGTACTTCGATTCCCGGCGTCACCAGAAATCGGTGCAGTTTATAGGGATCTGAAATTAATTTTGTCTTTGTCCGATTGCTTCTCTCTGTCAGCTTTCCGCACATGGAGTTGAGACAGAATTTTGACAGACCCCGTTATGTCGCGTTATATCGGATGAGTATTTGTTCAGTTGGATGCCTTCGTCCGGAAAGAAAGGATGATTGCATAAATCTTCATCGTCGGGGGTTTGAAACCAGCTAGGATACCCACTAGCCTCTGCTTTGAGTTTAAGAAATGTGTTTATGTATTCTACAAAGAGGCCACCTTCACCTATGTCTGGATTATATTGCGTGATTTCGTACTGGTATTCTTGTTGAATTTCTAAAATTTGAATCTTTTGTTAACAGCCAATCGCACTTCATCAATGATCCCCGTGCCATCCAGACATCTTTCGGCATCACTAAAATGCCAACATTCGCCAGTAGTGTTCTGTTCTAAGACACATGATCGACACAGACAGACGAACAGCTTGTTGTGCCTAAATGGAGGATAGGGTGACAGAGGTCCTTCGGTGACACAATGGTGAATTTCATTAGTCCGTCCACTTTTAGACAGGCCTCCTTATCAACACATGCGTCACGACCCTGAATGACCGGATGACCTATAGGGATTCCTGCCCCTCCAGTATCTTATAGTGGAGCCGCATGGCTTCGGTTCGACTCCCATACAGAGCATCTCGAGGGATCAGGGGCGCATGCTTGACAATGGGATGCACTAGCAATTCGGGTTTCTGCTCCACTATCCTGGCTTCGTCAAACTTACATTCCCATTGAATTTTAACCAGTTAGCCTGCCCATTTTATCTGTTCGATCCTCGACAGCGTTTGTTCATAGCTTTCGGCCAGGTGTCTCTCCACCGATTGTTTTCACGCCTCGAAAAGGCTGGCATGTGCAACCGTGATAGTAGCATCCCAGAAATTCATATACGGTTCGTGTCTGTGCACAGTAACCGTCTACACTGTAATGCAGCAATTCAGGATTTGTGTATTCGCGGCCGTTTTTAGCATGTTATATCTGACAGCCGTCCGTCTGTTACATACGCAAAACCCACATTAGGGCTTTCTTGCTATATCTGTTATTGGCGCTGTAACCTCCAGGTGGTAGCAATACAATGGTCTCTGGTTTGAGGAATTTCTTGCGAAGCACTTTATTGCATGCAGACGCTATTGTCAATGCCTCTAGGAAAACCTCGATCTTTCCAGTCTCCATAAAATCGCGCCTTAAAATCTGACACGCCTGTCGCAAGACGGTGACGTCATCTTGGCAGTACTGTTCCAACACGCGAAGGTTATCAAAGACTATGTCTTTTTTCTCGTCATACCAAGGCATGAAATCCCTTCTCTCTCCCTCCCCATCTCATGAGCGCCGAAATAACCGATATCAGGTATGGGGCCCACATAGTCCAAATTTGCCTTTGTATTCCAGTAGTACGAAAACCACGATTTTTTCGACGAAAGCCCAAATGCCTCCGGCAATTTACGTAAAGGCATGGGCAAGTAAGAAATGGAATCCAGAAAATGGAAGTGCTGCATTTTCATACTGATAATTTTAAGACCACTTAAAATAATTTGCGGGTTCCATTTCAAGAGGAAAGCTCTTTTCAGTATGAACTGCGAATGAAAAGCCTTGGCGTTGTGTGCTATCGCCACGACTTTATTACACCAAGGTCGAGGTTCACAAAGATAACAAATCGCCCACTGGACCGTCGTAGAATGAATGGCGTCTCCGACCACAGCGGTCACAGTCCATTTCAATATTATCTTGCATTTCACAAGCTGTACAAATTTGCTGAGCGCACACTAAAATTGGAATGTGCTCAGTAGCATTCCCTGAGAACTTTGTATCCTGTGTGGTTTCAGAATCGTAGAACACAAACAAGGCATCGCCACTGCGGGGCAATTCGTTCATTAATGGTTGCATAAAACAGAAATGTCCAATCTCTGTTCTGATTACAGACCGAACAGAATGGTTTGAAACATTCGAGCTTTTTACATGTTACGAGTTTATTACACGTGGTACAGTTTCTTTTCTGTTCGCATACAGACTTTCTGCTCAACTTGTTCGTCTTGTGTCTGTCAAAATATGCGCGACTCCTAAACTGTCTATTACATGACTAGCACGGGATTCGAACATCAGCGTATGGACATGGTGGAACTGACACAGTCACTGCACATCTCCTGACACCCATGCGCCACGCCACTTACAAACCTTTTGTTACAACCTTTACAGAAATACTGTCGATAAAAGACACATGTCACGCTATTAATCACGAGGTAATTATGTGATACATCATCATAAAGTAGGTTTATTCTCTTTTCGGATTCCACCTGACCATCAAACACAATATCTTCAAAATTTAATCCTCCGAAAACGACAATTCTGTACTCTTTGAAATGGTCCTGAAACTGCATTAACTCGGGGATTCCTCCACCATTTGTCAGGTCAATACCGGTCGTCGCAAGTACAGGATTCACAACAGGGCGTATCTTTCTTCCATTACGATATGATACATAATTCGGATCATTAGTTTATTTGGCAGTGTCTATAATTAGGGCGTGAGCGAAACAGTTTTTTTACGCTTTAACTTCAACGATACTCCTTTTCAGATGGGCCATGGTCTCAAGCAGTCTACCCTTATTAGCAATTCGGCCGTGGCCGATTGGCGTTTTTACAGAATGGACGGTCATAACCAGTTTATCTAAACCATTAAACCTAGCGTTAGACTGCGCTACTTTCCTTAAAACTGACCAGATCACCTCTGCGGTTATCTGGTAATTTCTTCTGAAACTGATACCAATATCCTTGTCCTGCACGTTAACCTCATTACTGATTGTTATTCCTACCATATCTGAATCGTTAAAATTCCGTAAATCGTACTCAAACAGATCCGTCACACTGGCTAAGAAATTGAACATTGGGTTCGAATCCTCTCATATGGCAGCAAGAGGCGCACGGTAAGCTATGTGCCCTCCGTATTGAAACGCCTGTACTGTGCTTATTTCCCCATTAATTGTAAATCTGGGGAGTTTAATTTCATCCTCATTTATCTCGAGTACAAGAGCCGCCATTGTTATTCTAGAAACAATTCACTAATATTACTAGACATAATTTTAAGCATGTTAAACCATAAGTTCAACAGCCAGGCGATACGGCTACTCACCAAATATAACGACGGTGTCTTCTGTAAAATATGATCTGTCACTAATATTTGCACTCCGTCTTTGTGAACAATAAACAAGGATATAAGAGTCTATATTTATAACAGTAACACATTTGCCTTTGTTCTGCTAAACATATACGAGTCTCAGCCAACCATCAGTGTACCAAGATGGAGGGAGATAAATGTTATCCAAAGTTCACATACAAATTTTAATGGATTTTCATTTGACTAGAATTGTTCCTGTCTAACACCGCCGTGTGTATAAAAAAAGCAACGTTCCTTCCGATTTCTCTGACTTTTGAAACTATGCACATCACTACAACCAAGGTAAGTTGTTTAAATATTAAGACGTTGCATGTTAACAGTTTGCTCTTAGCTATTGGCTAGCAACTTAAACCGCAATCTTTTCAGATGGAACTAGGAAAGCAATTCCAGCAGGTCACCTCAAGTCGATATGTATCCATACACAATTTGGAGATCGACCGAAAGTACCCGATTGTACGGGCGGAACACGCGGAAACCCGATACGGCCCTACGATATCATTTATACTCGAGGATTCCGCCGGCTAACATCTTAAGGTCTTTCTACCTAAACAATACAAAGCGGTAGTCTCGGAAACCTATATACAGGACATAAACTCTCGAAAACGTCACTGTGCCTAATAACAAGAGGGCAGTGTAGAGTATCGACCTCTTATAAATTGCCTATTGAAAAGCAAGACACCTAACATTGTACAATCATCACGATGTAATAAATGACATTGGTAGAACATTTGTTTTCTTTAATACAACACTTTTCATATGCTTTTCGCCATTACAGACCGTGAAACCTCATCTTACCACTCGTTTTAGACGCTGCTTTAGATGTAAATGGAAATTGATAGCCCGGAGTTCTCACAGTACCTGCCTTTACATAAATCCCCAAACGAATTGGATGATGTCATTCTGGCTAGTCACGCTAGTTTAATCTTTTCCTAGCAGGTCATGGCGCTTATAACTTCAGGAACTGTATCTGTAAACTTAATATATAAAGGTTCCTGCTGCTGTTCGCGATGCATTTATTTTGGAGTGACATTAATCCATTGAATACAAAAGACGATAATGTCACTATGACCCGCATCTGTTTCTTTTATTTGTACTTACAGATGGATCTGTACGTAGATAGGCAGTTCAACAACCCAGATTACCTACAGATTGGGAAAACCTTATATAATCCTAGACGTGCAGCATACCGCGACACTTAACGTACCGGAACTCGTCAGACTGCGGTTCAACGGGTTACAGGATGTGTGATATTGTTACAAAACTTTGCGATTAATTTTGGTGCAAATCACCTGAGACTCCTTAATAATACCCGCCTCGTTTGCAATCTTGTGTTTCGGGTCGAGGTCGGTCAGATACCCCCATTTAGAATTTGATTATGCGGGAGGCTTTAGATAAACGCCGGTAGTCTTGCATAGTAAATATACACACTCTAAGAGTTTGTGTTTATTACATATATTTATAATAGCAACCTCTATCTATACTTTCCAGATGGATCTCATTGCGATGTATACATCAGGTATGTTCAGGTCCCTGAATATGCTACAAATTGGCCGAGCATATGACATTGTGCGCATCTTAAACAGGAATCATGGATTTTTCATGATCCTCAGGATCAGTTACGACAGTGGAGAGGTGCTGGTGCGGTTGCCGCGACGATATGCCGAACGATTCTCGAGTGAGACCGTCGAATTCATGGGAATGACACCTTCGAATGAATCCGTACTTTGGATTCGTGGCAACGGGTTTGCCATGCTCCTATGAAAATTCGGAGCAATGGAAACAATGGAAAATAAATATATATAATCATAGAGTTCTCAGGATTTCTGTTTTATTTATTTCTCTCTTCCAGACATAGACATGCTAGTGGACGGCAAATGGTTTGACGGTTCCGCATCGTATGTTGAGGCCCACAGGCAATTGCAGACGTTAGCAGACAATGCCCCCACCTCGGTTCCTACCTACACACTTAGACCGTTTAACCAGCGCGGCAGCATACGCCGTCTACTGGCCACATTCCACCGGCATAACATGCTGTTTCTTGGCAGGCACTTTTGCAATGTTTACAGCAGGCATATTAAATTCTTTTGACTCGGCAGCCGTATTCGTCGCGATAACTGAGGTCCACTGTCAGCTTGTACATCTTATTTTCCGGAGAAGAGCCGATCCACCACAACAATTCTCGATCAACGGTTTCGAATTTGTATTCGAAGAGGAGGAACCTGGTCTGGATGTTTATTTTTACACAATTACTCGTGTAAATTTTGGTATGCTCTTCTCTTTTTTCGGAATTGATTCATTAGCACCTTGCGGCCTCCCTATCTAATCTAAATTTCGTTCATTTTATATGGGACCATTCCGAGCGCCTCTCGTTTGTGAAATATGCAATATTACTCTTTCCTTCTCACACCGACCGTCCCCCCATTTTGCTATTTCTCAAATATCACAGAGCTAGGAGTGACGGATGGACTGATATTGATGGTTGCATAGTATGTTTTGAGCGTTATCAGCGCCGCATACGTCACCATAACAATTGTAGACGTCCGGACAGCTGCTACTGTGATATCTGCATACGTCAGCCCCAATCCCTACGCGATTCAGCATCCCATATACTCTTCCAATGTATTCTGGATCTCGAACGTTTTGAACTGACGCCTTACACCACCTACAGCCAGTACAAGTATGTGGTTCAGTCAGGGCGTGTCGATGATCTACGCCTCCTCCCACCCTAATTTCCTTTTCTCTGGGTTATGTTCAGATTACACACATTCGAGGACAAATTCCACCGTCATTGTCCAGGTAGATGGGAATGGAATGCCATAATGACCGCTAGCTTTGTAAATGTTGCGACAGCTGTTACCTGTCTCGCAAACGATGAACACCTCAATTGGTGTAAACATTGTAAACGTGGCCTGTTCTTCCCATATATCTGTTCCGACATTCAAAAGGCCATTAAGACTCATTTCTTTGGTGAACATGAGAATCGTTAGAAAATGTACCTGCGCGGCCCGTGGACAGACCTCTGTTTCACATTCCTCAATCCACGTATCTTCTTTTCAGTACATTTACCACTAACTACAATGACAGACATTACTAGAAGTAAAGGACAGGGCAACCTCTTCTCTAGGGTCCCGTCTTATAGTCCATCTATCCTCATGGTACTACATTCTAGAGCCCTAAACAGACGGAGTCTCAACGTAAATGTCCATCAGCATTTAGGATATTGGTTACACCTTGTGTGGAACAGCACCAAAAACTGTGTAACATCGGAAAGGAGTGTAGAGAGAAGATTCTTAATGTATCAAGAAGTTAAATCCTTCTGCACCTAACTCGTGAATGGTGGGTCTGAAGGTCTTTGCGTTTGTGTAGGTGATGGGATACTCCCAGATAAAGCAGACATATGTTTCAGAGCTTACACCTTGTCACAAAAAGGAATACCTCCCGATATTTCTAAAGCTTGGTTGAAAGACTTGCAGGAAAGCCGTTGGGAAAAATACTGGTGTACTTGCCGTGTAAAATCTACAGACATGGTGATTGAATGGAAAAAATAAAATGCCTAGCAAAACTAGTCTTTTATTTAACATAATCTCATACACTCACTACCTTACAATAAATGAGTAGTAAGTGCCCGGATATGGTCGGTCGGTGGGCAATTCCCCGGACACAAAATTCAAAAAGTGGGGGTGCAAAAAGCACCCCCAAATTTGGGCCCATTTGGGGTCAATTTCCCATTTTTGAGTTTTGGGCCCCTGAGGGTCAGTTGCCCATTTTTGAGTTTTTGGGCTCCTGAGGGTCAGTTGCCCATCGACCGACCATATCCGGCTACTAAAAAGAGGGGGATGGTAGGGAATGGGCAATGGCTCCACAGCTTCCCCAAGGAAGGGGATCGGCAGATGCCCATAGGTTGGGATAGGGAAGGGTGCGCCCCCGCCGAATGTATTTTTGGGCGGGGGTATGGAAAGGCCCACCGTATGTATTTTTGGGAGGGCCTCTCCGCAAAAAGAGGGTTGCACTGCGTGCATCCCCGGCCTAGTCGCAACGCGACTGGCAGCCATGTTGGTTTGTTGGCGTGTGATATAAGATAGCGAGTAGGGAAAGGGAGAAGGGGGAGGGACGGTAACGCCATCTGTGAGGAAAAGATAGGAGGTAGATTTATGCCATTTGTGGTGGAGATGTGGGACTATATAGTATAGAGTATTTCCGTGGGTATGGGCGTTGGCTGCAGGCGCTGAGTTTTGGCAGAGGTGTTGTCATGGAACTATATAGCATAGAGTATTTCCGTGGGTATGGGCGTTGGCTGCAGGCGCTGAGCGTTGCCAGAGGTGTTGTCATACAGAGCTTACTATGCGGGATGATGTCATGC
>Ga0268261_10004197_pt1 | contig 10759 bp, 7 predicted proteins | sample TergutNc150P1_FD_190353 | JGI IMG/M metagenome (GOLD analysis project Ga0268261, IMG submission 190353) | Nasutitermes corniger P1 segment gut microbial community from laboratory colony in Florida, USA - Nc150 P1 (SPAdes) (version 2) | ecosystem: Host-associated > Arthropoda: Insects > Digestive...
CAATGAAGCATTTTCATTGTGATTTTCGTGTTCAGCAGCTCAATTTACATAAGAATTGGCTCATTTCATTTCTGCTAGAAAAAAAAAGTGAAATTTTGTAGATCAGTGTTATCATTGTCTGAATTTTGAAGAGTGAGTGTAAGTAAATAAATACTTAGATACATTTTTTATTGCTTAATTTACAGGAAATGTTAACAGCATCCACAGTTGCCATCAATATACACTTTGACATATATGTGAATCCAGCTTGTAGGTCTAACATCTGTTCATTAGGACTGTTCTTTGTACGGATGCACAAACCAAAATGTGACAGAAGTTCATCTTGTTTTCCTATTCCTGCTGGTACACCAGATCTTCCATGTGCCCCACTGATAAAAATCTAGGGGATTGAATTCAGGAGAACTGGGTGTTATGGACTATCATGACAGATCCATTGACTGCGGAAGCAATCATTGAGATACATTCTTGCTGCATAACTGAAAATGGGAGGCACCCGTCATGTTGCGACTATAAACACAATCATGTTTCCAAACTTGACGTGCAGCTATTTCTTCTGTACAAAGTGTAGTTAAATGTAAGCTGTACGATGAACTTAAAAGATAAACAGATCAATCAACTTATTATGAATGATGCCATGCCACACATTTACACAGAACTGATGTTGAAAATTTCTTTCCATATTACATGGGTACTCACTTAAAATGATGATGGAAACATGACACCATGCATTGCTGCAAATATCTACGACTCTGTAAACCTTAATTATGAACTCTGGTGTATATGGTATTTCTGGCTGGGATAGACTAATAAATAAATGTTAGTTCCTATATACTAACAAATAAAGTCAATCAAACACAACTTTATTGTAACCAAAATTATATTACTTACATTAAGTCTCTATATGTTTCAGCCCAAAATAAGGCCATTTTCAGGCGAGACTGGTACAAAAAAGGCAATCTTAAAATGAAAGATGCCTCTTTATTACATAAATAAATAAAATTCACTTTAATAGAAATGGTGTATTACAATACCTCCTTGAGTCGTTCGTATTATTAATAGCGAAATATCTTGATTTATTAAAATATTAAATGTCTCTTAACATTCAGTGACAGTGTGTGTGGTAAGTAGACACACTGAATCTGATTTGTTATTTCTGTTCCAAAATGTCAACTCATACGAATTTGGAGCTTCAGTATAGTTTGTGTGTGTGTGTGTGTGCGTGCGCGTGTGGGGGGGGCGTGCCTTCTTCATAAAAACAATACTGTATTGAAGCATCAACCTCCTAGAAATTGACATTCTGGAACGTAACTGACAAAAATTTTAACGTGCTTACCCACATTATCACTGAATATTAAGAGACTTTATTTTTTGTGTTTTAATATATCATGATTTTAATATTTTTCTACCAATTATGCAACTACACCGGGAGGCACTGTAATACACCACTTCTACTAAAGTTAATTCAATTTTTCTGTAAGGGAGAGGCCTCATTCATTTTAATGTTAACTTCCTTTACATATCTTGTAGTAGTCTTGCTAAAGATGGCCGTATTATGGGCTGAAACATGTAGTGACTGAATGTAAGTAATGTAATTCTGCTTACAATAAAGTGTTGTGATTGATTGACTTCATTTGTTACTGTATAGTTACATAACACAACAGAATCGTCCTCTCCAAAAATTAAACTACAGTTTGTTTCAACACTGTCATCAAGTTACAAACAAGCTTCGTGTAGCAATGAATGGAAGTTGTCTTTTCAACTCGCCTTTATCATCATCATTTTAAAAATTTACAACAATTTTTTAGTTTCAGGGTGATTACAACATATATGTGAAATGCCTGCCATAACACTGTATACATGTTGCCAGTCATTGTACCATTGAATGTTGTCACTGATGCTTTCTTTCTGGTTTACCACAGTGATACACTCTAGATTTCATGCAAATGGACACATAGAAATTTAATGGGTTCAAGTCAGGTGACCCAGCAGGCCAAGCCAACAGTCCATTTCTTCCAATCCACCTTCCTTCATTGTTTTCATACAAAAATCCTATTACCTTTTTGCTGAAATGTGTATATATCCCATCATTTTTAGCCACATTTTTCCTCCTTTTGCAAGATCCAGGTCCTCTAAATACAGAGATAATTCATTTTCTGGACAATTTCTTGATAAACAGGTTATTGCCTAGTACTCCACACCACATATTAAAAGAAAATTGCTGTTGAAAATGACATTGTATTGCCTGATGTGGATTTTCCTGTGCCCATGACTGAAAATTCCTTTTGTTGCTAATACTATCCCAGATAAGTTTAGCTTCATCTGTGAATAAGAAGACAGGCAGAATTTATAACTGACTGCAGCCATTCAAAAAATTGTACATAGCTTATCTCACAGTGGAAGGTGTTGTAGTCTTTGAAGCTGATAGAGACTTGCAGGGTGAAGAACTTTAGGAAAGACAAAAGAAGAAGGAGGTGAAGGGAATGAGGCTAATACCTGTTTTATGGCACGAGATGTCAGTGAAGGATACCAGTACCGAATAATTGGCTGTAGCACATTGGGAACTGACACAGTCACTCTAATTTATGTGATAAATTTTCTGCACAGACAGTAGCTGCTGAGCTACCATTGCCCACATTCCTTAAATACCATCCAAGTCTCTAGTTACCAGAACTGAACAGTGCAGATATAAACCATCATCATGCAAAATTCTCCTGTGCTACATCAGTCATCTTGGAAATTCTGCATATACACTTACTCATTCTTCATCGCAGTGCTGCCAGAACATTACCTCCATGCTGTTATTGTTCATATTCTGCATTCACTTGTGGGAAGGAACCAGTCTCAATCAGAATCCTGTATACAGGCTCAAATGTTTCTCATTGTGGGTAATGTTTCCATGTTTCCTTCATTCCACAACAGCAACCCTACCATTTCCATCGCAGAAATTATATACGAAATGCATGTTGGCATGTTCCTCATTTGTGAAAGTGTTGGCCATTTTGACTAACCCGCCATCCTGCAACACAAAACAACCGCTAGCCAAGGCAGTGTTCAAGCAGGAACTTAATCAAGTTACAGCAGTGCTAGCTGTGTTCACTAAAACTTGGTAATGTTTTGAAACAAACTATAGTTTATTAGATTTCTGTGCTGCATATTACCTGTAAAACAGTCTCCTTAAGTTTGGTCATTACATTACAGAACCCTGTGTATATATACAAGTGCATGTCCACACTCATGCACAGAGATGAAAAAGTTCACCAAGTCATCCTATGAGAGTTATATATACTGATAGAAATTATGCCTGCGTATTTATACAGTCTGTATGCCTTTCAGCTGCACCTCCAGACACAAATGAAGTTCATACATGGTTGGCTCTTAATAATGGTGCTTCACTGGAAGTTGAGATTGCTCACAGCAGGGAACTAAAAAAGCAGTCACGAAAAATATTTCGGAGTTGGTCTGTCCATCGTCTAGGGAAGATTTAAAACAGACTCCATTTCAGGATTTCAATATAAGTTGTTTAGTAGGCTTAGAGGTAAGTAGACTGGTTCAGCAAGATGCATAACATAAGCAGGTCTTAATATTAGATGTTATGAAATACTGTATTTGCCATTGTATGCATTTTCATTCAATAGCTTTGATCTTTGGCATGGTTAATAATTCATGTTACACAACACATGTATAATATTTACATTAAAATAAGATGAGAATTGTATTCATTGTGCACTGTATCAACAAATGAGTTTCACTGTTCCATTTTGATTCGAACTGATGAACAAGACTTGCAGTGTAAGTATAATGTAACATTGAGGCCATTTAAAAGTAGTGGGTATTACATATTCTGAGTTTGTGTTTGTAGCCTTAGTTATCCAGCATGCAAAGTGTGTGCACTGTATTATGTCATCTGTGGCTTGTCTGGCTGTAGAACGTTTTTCCTCATTCTCATTAACACCATGGTGTTCTGAAGAAGTTACTGAACATACAATGTGTGTTCTGATTTTCTCTACAACTTTGAAACATTTCTCATTCTAAGAATTATGCAAGTTACTATCATTAATGTACCTTGGTCTTCATACAGAGTACCTATTATTCTTATCAGATTTTAAGGTAACTTGAATTTATGAAGAATACTCAAATATCAGATTTCTTGAAAGTCTATCCAGTGGGAGCCAGTTGTTCTGTGCAGATGGACAGACATAATGGAGTGAATAGTCACTTTTCGCAATTATGTTAATGCACCTAAAAAGCAATGCAGGAGCACAGAACACAAGAATTAATGATAAGAATATATTATTAAATGGTATGCAGTACAATAATCAGCTGTTCTCTAAAAGTGAACTATCCTCACAGCTAAACCAAAAGCTCCACCCTTAACAGACTGGGCATCACCCCTTCTGACACATACAAACAAACTGCAAAGCTTACCAAGGTTGGGTGGGACCTTGTTCCACAGCCACTACATGGGATACAAAGATGTCAGACAACATTTATTTTAGAAAAGGATTCCAAGCATAATTCAGATGTTTCATAATCTAAAGCCCTGCCCGTGACTTGGTTTGCGACTCATAGAAGCAATACCAGTGCAGAGGTGCAGGTAGGCTTTAAATAAGGAAAGCAGCACATGTACAATGTGGACAGCCACACATTATTCCTTGACTGCTGCCTTGAAACCACAGGCTTGATACATACAGCACAGATGTTTTGCATAAAAGTTGTAGATTTTAAACATATCTGTATTTGCTATTTTGAGCTATTTTTTTCCTTTGTGTCAATGAACTGGTTTTGAGTTTTTTGTAACAGAATTAGAGTAATCTGAATGAAATGTTTGCTGAACCAGAGAAGGGCATGAAAGAACTGGTGTAGGACAAAATGCTTTGAACATGTCTATGTGCAGTAGTGAATTTTTAAAAGTAACACTGATGACCTGCTTCACTTAAAATTGTATCCCAGAGCATAATTTGCTTTGCTATTCCATAACAGAGTTCCTAAAAATTCTAAATGTAATTTTTAGGTGATCATTCACTTGTAAATGAGCAGATTTCCAGACTGGCATAACATTTATTGGTGAAAGAGAATCCTGCATCCTACCTGAAGCCCTGTTTTGCTTAAGAAGGGAAAGCCGTGGGAATCCCATTAGTAGAAGTTCTTTTGCATCTGATTCTTCATCTCTACAGGATTCAGTATGTGGTGTTGTGGCTGTGCTTGGACTTGGTTTCACATTGGTTACTCCACTTGTATCCGCACATACATGGACTTCAGGTATAAAATAGCATCATTCCAAACTGCTTTTCAACTTTAAATGATTTATAACCATGCACTGATGATTCGCTCTGAGAAATATGACCAACAAATGCATACACAAATATGTAAATTTATTGTATTATAAACAGCATAGCCTCCAACGTGTTTTGGCCACCTATTGTGGCCATCTTCAGGGAGTTGTTCTTTGAAGGATATATTACATAGAATGTCAGAAGAGTTGAATTTACAAATATAAAATGTTAAGTTTAAATAAAAGTTTAAAATCTATGTTCAAATATAAACATTGATAAGATTGTGCTGAGTTGCACATTGATATGCTGTGTATATGGTGATACCTTACTGAAATGTGTGTGTGTGTGTGTATGAGGTTGTTAAAATATTGATAAGTAAACAAAACTATACATTATAGTGCATGTCTGAAAATGATGTCAGTATGTACATATCAAGTGGATGGGTGTGTTTGTGTCTGCCGGTTATGCTGTACTGAAGTTGAACATTGGATGGGAGAAAGTGGAACTGGGTCATGTGCACGCGTGTTTGATTTGTATATCATGGATGAGATCAAACAGGGGGGGTTTCATGTTTCTCAGATTGTTCATTGATGATAGTGTTGTGCCATTGAAGAAGTTGAATATAGAAGTTTTCTGATGAGTTCATTCGTCGACTTTTGTGAACTGGGTGGAGTAAGGACATGGTGATGTTCGTGGGTCCATATTCATGTTTGTTGTGATGGATGTGGAGTGCGTAAGCCGATCGGGAGTTATTGGAGGTGATGTACCTGATATGTTCTTTATATCTTTGTGCTAAAAGTCCAGTTTTCAATTTCAGTACAGTGTAACCAGCAAACACAAAAACACCACCTCAGCTTGGTACATACATACTGACATACCATTTTCAAACACATGCTGTAATATATAGTTTTGTCTATTAATATTTTAACAACCTCCTACACAAACATGTGTATTATATTTCAGTGTGGTGTCACCATATACACAACATATCATCACACAACTCAGCACAAACAATCTTATCAATATTTTATGTTTTAACATTGATTTTAAACTTTTATTTAAAACTTAAAATTTTATATTTGTAAATTAAATTATTTTGACATTCTGTGTAATATATCCTTCAAAGAACACCTCCCTGAAGATGGCCATAATAGGTGGCCAAAACATGTAGGAGGCTACGCTGTATATAATACAGTAAACTTACATCCCTATATATGCACATGCTGGTCATATTTCTTATGCTTTTCTAATGTATGATGTAAGAATAGGCCATCATATTAATGAGTATGCTGTTCAGTGCAATGTATAATTATGTAAATGCCTGTATATTTCTATGTCAATGAAATTTGCAGAATCTTAGTACCTGTAAATTAGTCATTTAGAATTTTACACTTATGAAACATTCTTGCACATGTCAAGTATTTGTAAGATATATACTGAAACAATGTGTGTGTGTGTTTATGTATGTTTGTATGTATGTATATGTGGGGTGGGCAGGGCCTTTGTGTGTGCATGTGCACATGTTTAAATTCCAGCTATCATTATATCCAGATTTAATATAAGAACTTGTTTAATATTTGTTAACATAAAGAATATTATGCCTTAATTTTTATGAACATGCTTATTTATGTACTGTATGTTTGGTGATGGGGGAGAAAAAAATGTAGGTTGTGAACTGTACTAAGGGAACAATTGCTTTATTTACTGCAGTTTGTAAGTGTAGAGAAATGAAACATATGAATGCTGTGCAGCTTCATGACTGGAGCTTTACCCTACCATTATGTTGTAGAAACTGAAGGGACATGTACATGTGTCATGTTTCTATGTAATGAAGTATTAATCTCCTGTATTTGTGTATGTTTGTACTTTGAATAGAAGAAACCAGAATACACATTCAGTAACAATTTTGTCCATCAAATGAAAGATCCCTGGCATGTGAAAAGCAGTTTCATGGTACAATATGTGACTTAGGTTAAAAAAAGTTGTTTTAAAAAGAGGTTTTTGTCTAGCCCAATTATGGCATAAATTTTTGTGGTATGAGTTTGTATTTTTACTTATTATGATTACATATTTATTGTTTGTGGTGTGGTGTTTCAGGTTAGTATGGAAATTAGATTTGTCAATATTATATGTGGTACACTCCTGTACTGAAGTATTATCTTGGTTATATACAGCAAAATTCCTTTAACCAGACTTCCAATAATTCAGATATTCTGATCATCCAAAACTTGAGAACAGTTCCAAAACTAGAAGTTTTGCTTTTTACCAGAAGAAAGTCTCTTTGGTGAAACAGGCAGATCTCAGGAACATGTTCAAAAAGGCCTCCAGGAGTGCCTGTACATCAACCACTGTGTTCTATCCTGATGACTTCCTTTTACTTCATCTACTTCTTCAGCTATTAAGACTCCAAAAAGCATATAACGGGACCTGAGTGACCCTTAACCAGCAGGCGAGGAAGATCTCCAATTGGAATACTCCTCTGATTAGTTGTACAGCCCAAGTTTTGGAGCAGTAACAAGAAATTACATTTAAGAACTTAGGTTACTATAGGTACCATCTCACACTCTGGAATATTCAATAATTTGGCATCTGTCTGGTGCAATTTTATTCAGATTAATTGAATTTTACATTCATACAGATGGTCTTGAAATAAATCCTGTAGTAATAGTTCAGTCATTTGCATGTAATCTTAGTCGATATGAACAATATGCGATATATTTCTAAACAACAAATCTGTTGGTACTTCCATTGGCAAAGGCATGTAATTCAAATAATCATCATCCTGCTTTTCAGTACTGAAAACTCGCTGGTATAAGAAAAAATGAAGTTATTACCTGTAGGCAGTAATGATCTCAAAGTTGCTCCTGTTTTGCAGGTGGTGGCTGGCATGCTGTTTTATATTTTCACAGTACAGTGTCACTGAAACAGAGAGGAAGCTTTTGGTTTATGGATTGTGTGTCACATTTAAAATACTAGTTTCTGCCAGTCACACATTTTGACTGTGGAAAGGATTACAAATTAGTAGCTTTGTCGTTATAATAGCAGTGTAAGTATTTGGTAAAATAGGAAAATGACTTCCTCAAATATTAATCATTTTTAAACAATACGTTTATAAACAAAAATTTGCTGACAGAAACCACCATCTGATTTTACTGAAAGACAACAATAAATTTGTTTCAATCAAACACAACTGACTGAAGCAATTAAATTTATTGTTTTCTTTCAATTCTATAACGCAATGGAATGGCCTCTACAAAAAAAAAATCCAATTTTACAGTATATCTTGTAGGCATACAAGCCCCAGATCCAAATCCCAGTGTTCCCTAGGATGACTGCAAAATTTACATTCTTGTTCGGCATTTCTAAGGACAAGATCTGAATATTAGCAGTCAAAATGGAAAAGCCAGGGCGACCTCTACCTGGTCCCCCGTTGTTCATATATCTGCGAGTATATGCTATATACAAGGATGTTTGTGTCATTTGGGAGGTAGAGTGCCCTGTCATAAATCTATTATAGCTGGACCTCAGTGCATTTACCTGTCACCTTTTTGGTAGCTAATTTAGAAGGCATTTTGTGAGGAATGTGAAGAGTAAAGCAGGAGAACACTCTGGTATCCTGGTGCAAAGTGCAGTATTTTCTTACATTGAGAGTTCAAGAACACAAACAATCATGAAACCTCAAAGAAATCTTCTCTGTCACGTGCCTTGTAATTTATTTGTTCTTAATTTTGTTTTAAGCTACAACGGCACACACTGTATCACAAGAAAGTGAAAAAGACTTCATCATTATTTACGAAAATATACCAATAACAATCTACACCAGATTTTCCTTCCATCCAGACCAACCCTGTGGCCCACCCAGCCTCCTGTACAATGGGTACCGGGTCTTTTCGGGGTTAAAGTGTGACTGGGGCGTGCTGCTGACCACTCACCCCCTTCTAGCGCCGAGGTCTTGGAAGATAAGAGCTATACATCTACCCCCCTCTGGGCCACAACTGGGCCTGTAACGGGGTTACTTTACCTTTACCTTTTAACAATCTACACCACTCTGTGCACTCACATAGTGTACTGCCTGTCATTCCTAAATACACACCATTTTCTGAGAAACCCTCATGCCTCCGCTGACCTCAACCAGCACCTAGTTTTATTTAATGACATCCACCTTATTCACCTAATAAGATATTGGCCCCCAAACCTTGAAACTGTTAATAGCTAGATGGTAACCACAACAGCAGATTTGCTGTTTGTTCAGCTGCACCTAATACACAATTACTAAATATCACTAAGGTACCTTTCGTAGTACGTTTAAAATGCACTAATTTTACTCTGTTCATGATCTGTTTGTCTGTAGTAAACTGTTGCAGAAAAATGGAGTTTCTGTTCTTTTATTTTAAATGTTGTACACAAAATGAAACATGCCCATTTGTTTTTGGATGGGCAAACTGCGTGATGCGTAACACCACTTCAACTCAGCATACCATATGAAATTAAGTTAAAATAATTGAATTTGGTGATAGATACAGAGTTTTTAACTCTGCAGTGTGGAACGTCAAGTATACTCACATGCCATGTCTATCATATGCCACAGATTATGCAGCATTATCTTCATTCATTTATAATGTGATGGGTTGGGGGGATATTGTCATGCTACCATCCTCCTCATCTCGGGTGTGTGGGCGTGTAGCTTTCTGTCTGTTTCTCAGGGTACCTGAAAGTCTTATCTCTGGGTAATTTACATGGGAGGTCCCAGCTAGGCCAACGATTGGAGGCTACTGCTGACTTATTAAAACAACACTTAGTTCTGGGTTTATCCTTACTTATTGGTGGCAGTTCACTCTTGGATAACAGCAGTTAGAATATTCTAAAACATTATTGGGTGTATCCACAGCACTTTTACTCACTGTTAATTGTCACTTCTCTCTCTTTTAATCAAATATTTAACTAAAATAGTCCCAAACTGACGGAACACCCACTTTGCGTACATCCAACTCCAACAGTCCAAACGAAGTCTCTCCTCCTGTTGCCTCTTCTCCTTCATTCCAACTGAATTCCCCTTTATGTACAAAATGATTCTATTGGCCGCATTTCAAATTTAGAAAAACCCCACAGGCCAAATTAATTCTGTGGAAAACTAAATCTCATTGGCTGCTCTAATTCAAGTCAATAGACCCCAAACTTCCATGATGTGGGTCCCTGTCACCACGGCATGGCGCGTCCTCGGGTTGCGGATGGAGGAATGGCCTCCTATATGGAGGGTAGCTGTGAATAAATTGAATAAGCAGCCGCGGACAGCCGACGAGGGGTGGTCCTCCAGCTTGGGGGTTGGGCGAGGTGCTAACAACCCCTCTCCGTAAAAACAAAATGTTAAGAATTACCCACAAGTTGAGATGCTTTCTCTGGAAGCAAAACAATCCGGAGGTAAACTACTCCCCCACTCGGATCTCCGGGGGGGAGTGTTTCTAGAGAAAGTATCACGCAGTTATAAA
>Ga0268261_10004198_pt1 | contig 10759 bp, 7 predicted proteins | sample TergutNc150P1_FD_190353 | JGI IMG/M metagenome (GOLD analysis project Ga0268261, IMG submission 190353) | Nasutitermes corniger P1 segment gut microbial community from laboratory colony in Florida, USA - Nc150 P1 (SPAdes) (version 2) | ecosystem: Host-associated > Arthropoda: Insects > Digestive...
TCCTACCGACTGTGCTGCGTCGTCGTGTGTGATCTAGAAACATCAAGAATGGGTGCTCCATATATATATATGACATTAGTCACCTAAGGGTTAATGATTTAACCCTTATCCTGCTAACGTGGAGAAAATGGTGAGCGCCTAATAATGCCAGCAAATAGATGATGAGATTTAATTCGGGATTTAAAGGGTTAATGAAATTTTATTATTAGACGAGTAAGAAATTTTAAACCCTAAGCAAGAGAAAGTTGGTTTGGTGAAAATGTTGAGTGTTGAAGAACAGAGTTAAATGTTGAGCTATAATTGTTTCTTATTTCATACTGTACCATTGTTTAAGATTAACATTCCTTTGTTATTTGCCTTGTGTAATCCTCAAACTGGTGTATGTGTGTTTGTGGGGAATGTTGAATCTTATGAAACATGTTTCATTTGGATGTGTCTTATTGCCCATGTTTGGGAAGTACATGGTAGTATGCGTGCAAAATAAGTCCTGATCCCATGGCCAGTTCTCTGGAATGTTGGTCTGAACGTCTGAAACCACTCAGACCATAACCCAGTATTACTCGTATACCATATCTGAGCCATGTAAATACAGATGACTTCACGTTAACTTTTTTCTGCTAAAACAGATGTCTTATCTACATGCTCAGCCCATTGTAGCCTCCACGATTTTACTGTCTCGGTATTGTCAGGGTAATGAAATGCGTAAAACTGCAGTAAGAAGAATTAAAAGTTTGTAAAAAAATTTTGCTGGGGAGACCTTTGTGAAAAATGGCCACTTTGAAGACGAGAAAACAGAGGTGGTGACATTAAGATAGATGTTATGTAACTATGTTGAGAGGATGGGAATTGGCAGGATCATGTCTGTTGGTATTAGTTTGTTGAACATTTGTATCCTACTGCCAGAGGGGTTGAATACACTTTCATTGTTCTCCATTTTGTCTCTCAAAAGTACAATATTATACTAGCTTAACTGAGCGTAGGTAGAATTTGTAACATAACCTAAGATGACATTTACAGAGGAATGTTATATGAGAAGCAGTGTATTTCTTCCTTAGGAACCAGAATAGAAATGAAGTCTTAAAGTTCTCATTGTGGTGCATATTAATATTTGGGGGCTAGAATTAGATGTGGGATGTACTCTGCAAAAGCCAGGAATTTGAATGACCACGATTATTTTGCGTGTTCCTGGCATTGTCATTGTGTGAGTCACGGCATTTTAGCTGCAGACCATATGTCAGTTGTCACGGAATTTTTGCTGCCGAAGGGTTACAATAGTACGTGCTTAAATTGTTGCATGGTTTGGCTGGTAAACAAAACCACATAGCATCACATGCAAGAATACTGTAATCCAAGAAATAAGAATGCTTATAATTAATAGTAAGGAGTGAAATTAAATCATTTAGTTATAATACTGCATGTAGTACTGTCTGACCTGTTACAGATAAGCTAGCTGCCCTTTGGCCATTCCTTGGTATATGTGCTGAAGTGTTTGTACTGTGTGCCATTATCTTGATTTACGAGAAGAAACGCAACAAGACAGAATTGGAAGAAAGTGACACAGATAACAGTCCTGAAACGTAAGTGATTTGTGTATGGTCTGTTTTTGACATGCCAGAGGGTTATAGATGAATTCAGCTTGGATTGTCATGGCTGGGGTATATGCTATTGATTTGCATTCTTACTCTGAACACCGTACAGCTTTGTCTCAGGTAGCCATTGCTTTTGGATTGTTAGCTCAAACAAGACAGACTTTTTTTTATTTAAATCTAGGGTTTGTAAGTCCGTGCATCATCGTACATTCAAATAAATCAACCAACCGGATGCATCAGTCTCTCAGATTTATTGCTCGTCGTTTAAATACAGCTCAACACGTTCCGGGCATCCTCATGCCCATCATCAGGAGCTTATAAACTGCAGTAGCTGCCTCCGGTTTACCGTTGGAACGTGGTGGTAGCAGTATCGTTGGCCGCGGTCGGTCCGGACCGACCACGACCGACACTCCTGATGATGGGCATGAGGATGTCCAAAACATGTTGAGCTGTATTTAAATGACGAGCAATAAATCTGAGAGATTGATGCATCTGGTTGGTTGATTTATCGGAATGAAAATTTGAAGACAGACTTTTGTTTATGATGAACACTTTACTAGGCCTTGCCGTATGTTCTGTTACAAGTACCATGTGACCTAGAAGGAAAATTAAAGAAAACATCCACTTTTTGAGCCAAATAATTTATTTGCAATAGGTTTAGGTTTTCATTTACAATAATGTCACTCAAAATGGCCGCCCTATGCCTCGATGTTGCCATTAATTGTCAATATAATGTGTGCATATGTTATTGTTGTTATTTTGCTTTTACTGTTATGTTTTGTTTTGCAGGAAGAACACACCTGACCACGGCAAAGATTCTGTTAGACAGAGGAAATGAATCAAGTGTTTGTGCTAAGGGAAATAAAATAAAACTGTTGGCTTCTTTGTTAATTTTTTATCTTGAAATAAAAATAAAGAAGAATGTTTTGAAGATCACCAAGTTTTTAGTAAACAAGTTAGGGTAGCCATAAAAATGCATGTTTTGACACTTTTAAATCATCTCCCTCCCCTCAGTTTGTGGAGGAAATGCACAAGTAGGACAGCTGTTTGTATTATATGAAAGGAGAACTACATATTTGTACTTCCAAATAACCCAACAAAATGTGAAGACGATTGTCCGTTGGGGGAGGGAAATGCACCAGACACTGATGAGGAAAGTGCACCAATGTAACTGTTCTTAAACATGATTCTTGTTGATGGTAATTGGTAGGAAGATACACCAAAACATTATATCTGTTTATTGAAGTAACTCTTCTTGTTATTGTTACAATTTTTTTCCTCCTTGTGCAGGCAGGATGTTGTGTTAACCCATTAACCTGTTTCCCCCTCCCTCCCCCTTCATCCCAACCCCTCTTTTGAACATATGTGAATATTATAATTGTCGCTTTCAAGTTGTCTGTGAAAGCTACACATTTGACAAATTAACCTGCCAAACAAAAGTGACTGTAGGAGTCTCAGTTGCAGGATGTGTTTCAGTGGTAAATGCTGTCTCTTGTATGATTTATGTGTGTCCAGCATTAATTTTTATCCAAGCCAATTTGCTGTAGACTTTCAAGTGTTGTTATTGGTTCTGGTTTTGTTGTTCATGCCTTAGGAATCGCCATGTTGTCACATTTGGACATCATAATGATATCCACATGATGTACTGTAGTTGCTGTATCTAAAAATGGGAGAGGTTTCCTATAAAGGAAGAAATGAATGCAATTCCAAGACATGCTGTATAAATGTAAATGATGTTAAGGGCATAGAGCCCTTAAATATTAGTTATATGTTGAAATATTACTGTTTTACAAGGAATGGCAAAATGTGTAGGCAGCTGATGGGTTAGGCATTACAGAAGTGTTAACAATTTTCTCAGCATACAAGTACAGTCTGATACCGTATACAGTAAATTTCTTTTAATCTGGCACTCCAGATAGTCCAGCACTAAAGAAAGTAGTCCCAAGACTTAAAGTTATGTCACTAGCACAAACTTTCTGTCCACTTTTTTAAGTTTTCATGTTGTTTCTGTACCACTCCCTTGTGGCATCACAAGAAATTAGCAGGTCATGCCACTTGTTTGGCTCAGTCTATAGTGTTGTTTAGAGGCTAGCTTGCACTCAGATAAAAACTGTATTACTTATTCTGACCAACAGATTGTTATTTGTAGAGTCTGTATCACTAAAATAGCCCTAATGCTGTTACTAGGCTGTTAAAATCACCAGCAGTTTGTGCATAGTGTGTGTTTGTTTTATTTTTACTACTGTTAATTCTGCTTTCATTCATTTTATCAACCAGTGAATTAATTCAATAAAATACACTACAGTACAAATCAGACAATACAGTTTATGATAAGTATGAAATTCCTACATGTTTTGGCACTGGAATGCTTGTATTCCTTTTTCTACTAGGCTCCCTGAGGATGGCATTCCATTGCCTAAATATGTAGGAGTTTGATGCTTATCTTGAATTGTATTTTATGATTTGTGTTTTATCGAGTAAATAAAAACATACTAAAAAAACTAAAATTAATACTAAAGAGCACAACAATAAACAAAATGTTAACATATGCATCAGAAAGTTGGACACTAACAAAGAGAGATAGAGAAAGCAATTGAACATTATGGAAAGGAAAATGTATAGAAGAATTTTAGGCCCAGTATATGACAATGAAAAAGAAAACTGGAGGATATTAACCAATAAAGAAATTTATGCAAGTGTTAAAAAAATCTACTATAATAGAGACAATAAGGTTAAATAGATTACGTTGGTTTGGGCATCTACAGAGAATGGAAGAAAATAGAATTCCCAAAAGGGTGTTATATATGAATTTGGGAACAACAAGGCTGAGAGGTAGACCAAGAAATAGGTGGCAATATGAGGTGAGAGAGGATGGAAGAATAGTTGGTGGAGAAGGGTGGCGGGAAAAAGTTCATAACAGAGAGGAATGGAAGAAGATCCTGAGAACGGCAAGGAATCGTCGCATTCTGCACATGCCAATGGGATTAATGAATTTTATTGAGTACATTCATTGGTTGATGAAATGATTGTAAGAATGTGCACGGTATGAGTAACATAAAGTTCTGTTCTCATTTTTGTGTATGTGGCACGTGTTACTCTTTGTTGGGGGTGTTAGAATGTCTTCAGAAGATACAGAGATGAGTAATTGAGGTACTGCTGGCAAGAGGGAACATGCAACTTAAATAATTCCACAGAAACTTGAGATAGTTAGGTTAGTGTAGATACCATTTGGTAATCCAGAATATCTGATAATCCAGCGCATATGTGGTACTTTGGGTTCTGGATTAACAGATTTCTACTCTGTATAATTTTGTTATAATATAAATCTCTGCTGTGTTAGATAGATGTTTTGTTTTCAGCCTCATTTTTGCCACAAATTAAATATTTTGAACAGATGTACAGTTTGCCACAAGAAAAGTTAGAAACACTTGAAGCGTAAATGTGACTTAAAAATTCAGGTACACTTTATTGGAGAAGAAGTGTTGATAGGATGCGTACATGGGAAGTGAAATTCGTTCCTGTTATTGCTATGGAATTAAGTGACAGGTGACCCATATTGTGCTGCTTGAATATAAATGATCTTTCCGTAATACAAAAGTTTGATGCCTTCATTGCCAGTATAGTTTACCAACACAACATTTGGTGAATTAGAAATTTTGTTTATCACTTGTGATTTATTGAAACCAGTTTTTAAATGTGAGGAATAATTTTTGTTTGAACTGCTTGCTGTTTTGTAACTTTTTGCGTGTTACTTGAATTTAAGGTAAAAGAATCTTGATTTACCATTCAGCAACTGTAGAACAGAAAATTCAAGGGTTTTTTTTTTTTAATTGGATCAGAGCAATTGTAGCAGCAGCTTTGATGTTCTTGGGACCGTGCATCGTGATATATTTCTATAGTAAAACCAACTAGATGCACAATTTTTTTCGAGTTTATTGAATATCACGCTACATGTTTCGGACGGTCTTTCCGTCCATCATCAGGAGTCCTAGACTGTACATACAGCATCAGGTATATGTCATACAGATTTGTTGACTGCTTGCACTACCGGGCCCGAGATGAAACCAGTTCCATCTCGGTCTCGCCAGCAAGCAGTCAACGAACCTGTATGACATACGCCTGATGCTGTATGTACAGTCTAGGACTCCTGATGATGGACGGAAAGACCGAAACACGTAGAGTGATATTCAATAAACTCGAAAAATTGTGCATCTATTTGGTTTTACTATAGAAATGTAGCAGCAACATTTTCTCTTGGTACTAATATTACATTATAGACACAGATCTTTAATCATGATGACAACACACAGCAGTAGAGCATGTACTAATCTGCGTGTATTATTACTCCCTTCTTGATGCAGTGGGTCTTTTGTCTTAAAGAGTAGTGGAAGTCTTGTTTATAACATAATAATATCTAAGTTCCTAGATATAAATTAGGAGATAGGGGTATAAACAGTTATAAATATAGTAAAAAAAAAGTGTATGTTTTTGTCAAGACACGGTATGATGAAACCCCATTTAACATTTTTGTGGGGACCACCTAAAGTGGCATAAAATCTAGGAGACTGTTCTTATGGCATATGGCTGAGACCATACAAAAAGTGCTTATAGAATTGCTGAAAATGTAAATTGTGTGAATATTGATTTGGGTTTTTGCTGTAATTTTAAAGTTGAAATTCCACTGAGCTGTAAATGTTCGTAGTAACTGGTGTCTTGGATAGAGGAGTGTTTTATTCAGTGATGCTGGCCCTTATGAAGATTATATGACATTGAAAATGTGAGTAGGGTGTACTGGTGGAGTGATACTGATTGGTGAAATTTGCAGTACCCTGAGAAACACCTGTTTCTGTGCCAGTTTGCATACCACAGATCTGAATGTATCATTCTCTGAGTTAATATGTGCCAGCATTTTATCAGTCTATGGGTCACGTCCCAGGAGTGGGTTATTGTCCTGTTCTGAGTGAACAAAAAAATAGGCATGATTTTGCAATGGTTTTTTTTTTTGGCATGAAACATCAAAATGTTACATTTGTTTTACTGATTTATGTTGTTATTTCCGGCTCTTGGAGTCGCAAGACAGAGCCATTAGCCTAATATGGGTTTTGGCTCAAACAGGCTGAGAAATACTGGTCTGTACCTTGAATCAGACATTCTCAGAAGAAGACTGTCCTCTGGAATGTATAAGGCGTGCCCAAGTGAAAGTGGGACTGATAAATTTATGCAAAGGTTTATTTAGTTTAAATGCACGTATATATTATAAATTGAAGAGTGGTACATAGACAATATCTGTGTAACTGTCTACTATCTACACACAATCTCCTTGTTGGTTGAAACAAGTGTCTCATTGGTCCACGAGACGATGGATACCGTCAGCGAAGAAAGTCTTGGGTTGCGTGCGGAACCACGTGTGCTTGACCTGGTCGTGGCATGTTCGCTGTACTCACACGTTCATGACGAAAATCACTACACCATCGGAAAACTGCAGTACGTGACATACACTCAGTCCCATACACATTCTTCATTCGACTGTAGATGTCGGTTCCCCTAACACCGTCTGCCGACAAAAATTGGATTACTGCGCGCTGAGCCTGTTTGGAGGAATCCATGGCACGATCGTTAACTGTTATCTCACTTCTGCTTCAGTCAACAACACACTGCTGCTATCGAGTGTATACCAAATTTCTCCTGACATACACTGCCATCTACCGGAGAAATCGCAAAGTTCTACCGCTGGGAATAACGGCGCTCCAACCTCAGTCCCACTTTCACTTGGGCACGCCTTATAGCAGTGTGTAGTTTAGTAGGTGGGAACCTGCTGCCTTTGCCTCTCGACCCTCCACGGTGGAGCCAGCAGGTTCTGAAACTATGGTGCCCATCTACCATACTGTGGTGTGTGTCATCACAGAAGACTAATGTTCATATTTACTGCCTTGAGAACTTGAGATATCAGAATCACCTGTTTTTAGTTTTGATCGTATGCTTTGTTATCCTTGAGGAGATGGATTTAAATGCCCATTGTATTCCTTGGTGGCTTGCATTTTTCTGACTTAGCTTGGATGTTTAAATTCTTACCAAGCAAACACGCAGAGAGCAGCATATGGCATGTTAGGCCTTTTGCTACTACATTTTAGAGACCACATACGACCTCTTAACATGATAAAGTTGAATGAAATTGACCATTTAAATTTGTAGCGTTCAGAGTTTTAAGGGCAGAGAAACTGAGAACCAGCTGTCATTTCTTTGATGCATTTGGCTGCTGTATGTGAGTGTACAGTGTGTGGACCGTGCACAGAATTGGAATAATACACATCAACCCCCATTCTTCAATAAGTCGTGTGTATTGTCTGATAATTTCCTTGCACATGTGTACTAGTCCATGTTCATGATGCATGTGAAATATTCTTTATGTTGCGCTACCTTTTGAAATTACTAATTTGTACTTGTGTCACAATTCTTGCCAGTAACAGACTGTGTGGTTTGTGGATATAATCATGCTTGTCATATGACCAGCAGGAGTCACAGAAGTGTGGACGACAGATTAACGTTGTGACGTAACTGTAGTCCGGACTTGGAACTAGATTTCAGTTCTGCCTACATCATCTTCTTCAGTCGGCGCTACAACCCTTGGTGGGTTTTGGCCTGCTTTACGATTTCGTTCCACAATCTTCTATCTTTACACTTCTCTCTCCAGTTTCACACTTTCATCTTCTTTAAATCCTCATCTACTTGGTCAAGCCATCTCAGTCTTGGTCTTCGTACTGGTCTTGATGAGCATGGTTCCCATTCAGTTACTTTTTTAACAATTCTTGTTGTGTCCATTCTGATTACATGCGCTGCCCATCGTAATCTTTGTGATTTTATAAATCTTACAATATTTTTTTTCTTAATTAGAATTTCTAATTCTTCATTTGTTTTTACCTTCCATGTTCCATCATTGTCTAATGTTGGTCTGTATATTTTTCTAAGTACCCTTCTCTCGGAAGACCAGTAGGCGATTTTGTTCTGTGACTGTCATAGCCCATGTTTCACGGCCGTATGTTACAGTAGGTCATATGATAGATTTATATATCTGTAGTTTACTGGCAGTGTTGAGATCCTTGTTTTTCAGGAGTTTTTTGTTTGCAAACAAACTCTATTTCCTGCTTGTATTCTTAGTCTAATTTCTTCTTGTATTGAATTTTCTGTTTATTAGTTCTGCCTACATGATGCAAATAAATTCATCATATAGATATTTTTACCAACCCAGTAATTAAAGCTTGACTTAGATTCTTAAATACCAACATTAAAATGCTACTGTATATTCTGGTTTTCATTTAAAGAAAGCTTTTCCACAACAATGTAATTTTTGTTGTTGCAAAGCCACCTTCAGCTGAAGAGAAATTTCAGGACATATTTTATCAAATACATAGTGTAGGGGCCATCTTTGTAAGTAGCCTTGGAAGAGTTAAAACTGAATATTACCATTGTTGAAAACTGTTGTTCTGAATTCAAAAGATATCTGACAGTTTGTCCCATAATACAGCTGCACCCATAACATGTATGTTGCTTCATGTAAGAATGTGTGTAGTTGTTGCTGTTTACATATTCTTTATAAGTGTTACAGAAGTAGTAGTGAATTTGTCAAGGTCAGTTTCATTTGTAAGTTCCTTAAAAGGGAGGGTTTTTGGGGGGGGGGGGGGGGGAGAGAGCTGAGGGAAAGAGACAACATGGGAGACCTAGGCATAGATGGGAGGATAATAAAATTAATTTTCAAGAAGTGGGATGGGGAGGCATGGAATGGACTGAGCTGGCTCAGGATGAGAACAGGTGGTCGGCACTTATGAATGCAGTAATGAACCTCCGGCTTCTGTAAAATGTGGGGAGTTTCTGGATTAGCTGATGATTTGTTAGCTTGTAAGGAAAGATTCTACTCAATGGAGTCACTTGAATTAGTTATTAAAAGATGTGGGCTAATCTTTATGTAGATATCTATTTAAGTTTTCCATTCTCGTGGTCCTAGGAGTGTGTATATATTAATAACTGACCCCTTGTGCATGGTTATTTGTATATACAAGTACGGTACTGTCTCTTGTTTGTAAATGCTGGTGGTATGTTTCATACATTGTTGTGTTTGGAGAATGATAGTTTGTGTGAATACTCTATTTATGTCCCTCTTATCCCTGAGTATAGGCTGTTCTCTGGTTGCGGTGGTTAGGACAGAGGCCTGAGTTTGGTTCCAGGCCAATCCATGTGGTATTTGCAGTGGACAAAGTGGCACTGGGACATGTTTTTCTCTGAATACTGTGGTTGTCTTGTAAGTGTCATTCCGTCAGTGCTCCATACTGTTGGGGTCACCTGACTCTAGTTCCAAGAATGCCAAGATACTATATAGATTAGCCGAGCCTTAGACTGATTTCTTCTTCCTGATCAGAAGGCTAAGGATGTGATGGATAAGATGTTCTTTATAACAGTTAGCTCAAAGAACAGTCTCCAGAAGGAAAGATAATGGAGAACGTATTGGCAACAGTAATGCAGTGAAAATATAGTAGCAAAGTGCAAGACAAGGCAACGGGTATCCAGAGAAGAAGTTGGTTTACAGAGTAATAAATGACTTGGTGTAGATGAAAGAAAGTTGTGTCCCGACTCATAGATTTTATGGGGGTTTCAAATGATTCAGAGTGTATAATGTGATACCGCATAGCAAAGGATGTCCGGCGACTTCAGAAATTTTGTCACCTTGCTTTGATTGTTTCTTGGTTCAGGGGGTAAAAAGAGCACTTATATCATGTTGTGTCCACTGGTCCGTTTACAGTTCATAGCTTACAAGAAAAGTGTCTGGTGCCAAATTTGTAGTGTTTGCGTTTATTGAAAATAATGTCAGCAAATAGGTATCTATGTTTGTTTTACAACAACGTGAAATAAAATGCAACTACCATAATGTATCAGGTGGTTCTATGTTACATTGTGCAGGGTTTGTAACCAGACGTAAGTGACAGTTTCATCTGAATCAACCAACAAGATGCAGCAACTTCTCAAGCTTATTACCTGTCGTTTAGACACAGCTCAACATGTTTCGGGCATCCTCATGCCCATCGTCAGGAGCTACAACTGCAGTAGCAGCCTCTGGTTTACCGTCGGAGCGTGGTGATAGCAGTGCTGTTGGTCATGGTCGGGCCAGTTGGCACGACTAC
>Ga0268261_10004199_pt1 | contig 10759 bp, 6 predicted proteins | sample TergutNc150P1_FD_190353 | JGI IMG/M metagenome (GOLD analysis project Ga0268261, IMG submission 190353) | Nasutitermes corniger P1 segment gut microbial community from laboratory colony in Florida, USA - Nc150 P1 (SPAdes) (version 2) | ecosystem: Host-associated > Arthropoda: Insects > Digestive...
GGGGGTCAACGCCACGCCCCCGCCGCTTTACCCTCGGGATAGAGCCGGTACCCGTTGTATAGGAGGCTAGATGATACGTACATAAAGAAACCAACCACCATGCGTCAAAGCTACGTTTTCTCAATTGGGGAGTCCGCGAGATGAGCACGTCGCGTAGTATTTTTTTGAAGGGGGAGGGGGGGGCTTCGTCCCTGTGTGTGTCATTTGTTTTTGAAATACATTTTTTACAATGACTCGTGACAAGTTTTCTACAGTTCGTTTCTTATTTGTAAATATGAAACCTTTAAATGTTACCGCGAGTTGTGCCGAAAGATAGGGATTACATTCGTACCGGTTCTATGGATTTTAATGAGCTCTCCCCCCGTGTCTCGCAAAGTTCGGTATGGGGTTCCACGAGCCCCGAGCTTTTCCAAGGCGGGAGAAAACATCTAATGGAGTAGAAACGGACATGTAAAGAAAAATCAGTAAGTGAACTGCCTAATATTATTATCATTCTTATTACTATATTATTATTTCATTTTTATATCTGTAAGTAATAATTATCAGAGTTATCTCGTCGTGCGATTAACAAATTACCCTGCTTCTTTCATGGTGTGACGGATTAAAAACTGTCTTGTACCCCCCTCCCCCACATGTTATTATATGTCACGGTTTTTTTTTTGTTTTTAAAAAACGTAATCCCTAGCAAACGGGGTCCGCAGTTTGAGATAATATGAAGTGGGACCTCTCTGTAAGGGGTCCGTGATGGCAAGAAAGATAAAAATGCAGTTTTGAAGGGTTAACACGATGTTTCAAAACATGTAGGCCTACATAAGCGTCTGTGCTTACACCACGGTTTCATAAAACCTTCACCGCAAGTTTCCTCAAAACGTTCCGTGTAATGGATTGCAATTTTCTAGCAGTAAATTATCTGACGGATCTAAGGTCAAGATAACTTCACTGATGACGCCAACACGGTCTAAACCTACTGAACCGCAAACGCAACCATGAATTATTTAGTATGTACCGACAGAAAAAATGAAGAAAAACATTAACATCCAGTTAAAACGTCTTAGTCTTGATCTCTACACGCGATCGCATAACCTCCGTCTCTGCATCACCGCAGAGCTGTTATGGGAACTAATTAAACAATTAACAATCGGCTCTTCAGTCAGATAATTAGCACCATTTCCGTCTTTGGGCGGAGGTACTTAAGACAACTGTCAAGCTGACATTACAGTCGGATCCTGTATGCTGCTAGAAGTCTATTACTGACGTGTGTACACAGCAAGCCACACATACAATAAGGCACACCAAAACAAAGTACCGTCATGATATCTAACGGCGTTAAGCTTCTAATTAATCCTTGATTTCATCACACGACACGGAGACTATATAATTCGGTCAACACGGGTCGCTGAAGGGACAGACATTTTTCACCATCCAGTCCAGACTGGTTCAAGGGCCCACCCATCCAGTTGCTAGGCTAATTCAACGGGGTACCAAGGGCTCTTTCCCCGGCAGGTACAACGGTCGAAGATGATTACGTCCACGAGAGCCAGCAACGAGATGCAAGGTGTTGTACTCGCACTACCTTGAGATTTTGACGTAATTTTCTTCTTGTAAAATCATTTATTAGATCAAAGGCTAGAAATCTACAATAAAATAAAATAAAAACTAAATTTCCTACAATTCCCACAGTTTCCGTCGAATTGTTTTCATTAAACGACAAGGACCATTAAAATTTGGTCACTTTATATGTAGGTAATGTGCACCACCTCCCAAAATTCGTGCCGGCGCCGATGCTCACGTCCATTGAAGGGTGAGGTTAAGAATGCATGGAATTATACCTGCACTCCGCCGTTATTCATAGCGTAGTAGTTAAATAAAGGGACGACTCCAGCTGGGAGACATAAAAGGTGTGGTCAATAAGTCAGACTGGTTCTGTAACTCCGCAAGGGGAAGGAATTGGGAAGTGCCTCTTCTCGGGAATGTGGCCTTGAGTCTCTCTCCCCAAGACACAAAGGACAGTCCGATACCCATTGGCAGTGCCTCTCCAGCTCTGGTCGAATGAGCTGGCGTACCTGTGCCTCATTGCATTTCAGGCAGCGCGCTACATGTCGGCAGAGGAATTGCATGTGTGCATCAAGTTTTGTGTTAAACTTCAGAACAACGGTGCGACGACTCTGAAATGTTAAATACTGCTTTTGGTGATGAGTGCTTGAGTCGTGCTCATACGTGTGAATGGATTAAGAGTTTTAAATTCCCTTAAAGGAAGTACGTCGTTTCCATGTATATGTCGTATGGTATGACATATGCATGGTGCGATGTATCGCGTAGCGTCGATTCGCTTTACGTATTCCAGCGTTGCGCGTCGCCGGATGCGCATTGTGTTATCGCGTTGTGACGTCATTATATAAAAAAAATTTAGTCTGAAGGTCGTGTAACGAGGTCATTGCAGTGGGTACCCCAGCCATAAGACATATTCATGTCAAAAAGGCGGAACTTCCGTCGATGACGATCGCAATCCGAGCGATCGTCAACAAGCAGAAATAATGATTCTGTGGCATATGTGCGTGAATTAATTTGTGCAAATAGGCGATTTAGTAGTCCGTGAAATTTCTGCTGAGGCTGGCATATCTTACAGCGCATGCCAAGTCTTTCTGGCAGAATTTCTGAACATGCTATGCGTTTCTGCGAAATTCGCTCTTCGTGTCCCCACCATCGAGCGAAAGGAACACCGTCTGTCTGTCGCCAATGACCTCCTTCAAGGGGCAAAAACCAATCCGAATTTCTAGGAAGGTATTATCACAGGTGACTAGACTGGGGTTACGGATATGATCCGAAAACGAAACGTCAATCTGTGTAATGGAAGTAGCCCGAGTCTCCAGGACCGAAGAAAGCGCGTCAGATGCGTTCCAAAGTGAAAGTCATGCTGATTTTTTCTCAAATGTAGGGGACTGTTCACAACGTATACGTCCCCGAAGGTCAAACAGTGAATCAACATTAATATGTTGAGGTTCTGTAGCGACTGAGACTCACCACTTGTCTCAAAGAGGCCAAAGAAAATGTAATCCTGCGCGTGGGGTCTGCCTGCATCACAAAATGCATACGCGCACACAGTTCACTCGGTTCAGGTTTTTTAAAGCAAATAATGACAGTCCTGCGGGTCACAAGCCACTCTACCCCCTGACGTGGGTGACTTTGGGCTGTTTACCAATCTTAAAATGACACTAAAATGGGGGAAAAAAAAAAAAGATTCGAGAACACTGACATCATCAAAGAAAATACGACGAACCACCTATGTAGTATTCCAATAGGCTCACTTAAAAAATATTTTCAACCATGGCATAAGTACTTAGTCTCAGAAGGAGCCAATTTGAAGGGGATTAAGTGTTTGCATCTGTAGCAATAAAAATTATTCTTTACTGAACCATTCTCGGAACTTATTGGTCACACCCTATATGACGACGAATCGCCATAGTTCCGTGCGCAGACACAGAGGTATAACAATAGCAACGACGCATGCACCAAATCATAACAAAGGAGACAATATGAAACTGTCATGAACATTTTAACACAACATATGCCGCAGCATCAATTCCTTATCTTTATCCACTGTGTTGCAACTGGAACTCAACTCATCATATCATCTTACGTTTATGATGACCGGTCTCAACACGTCGTTTCTGGCAGTCTGCTTCCGAAAGTCGTCTTTAACCAATTTACCCGTGTGTTTCACACAAAACCCGGCTGCGTAACAAACCGCGTTACTTCGTGAAATGACGAAACCGTGTCATGAAGTTGGGCGGAAATGTCCATTTATCGCGGTCTTCACAGTTGTTTCTCCTTCCCTAGTACCGATGTAAAGCTAAATTTCAAACCGGCCTAAGCGACCTGTCATAAAGACATATAATAAAGGTAAACTGACGTAAATATCTGCGCTGTCTTAACTTCAGAACTGGGTCAAGGCTATCTACACATTTCGGGCGTTTTGCTCCCGGTACGCTTTAGAAAGAAGACAGGTCGGAGCCCACAGGCGCTGACAAAGACAAAAGAAAAGGTAATTCTTTAACATTAGTAGCTTATTGGGCGCTGTTCGTCATCTGGTGGTTTAAAATTATAAGACTAATAAAAAATAAACCGAAAATCAAGCATTACGTTTCGGGGACAATATGGGCCCCCGTCTTCACGGTAACACAACGCCCCGCGGTTGACAGCAGCTTTGTCTGCCGGACGCAATGAGAACAGCAGAATGATTCATATCCCATACAGATAAACGCAGCATACGTTGATATCTGGCCAGTGCGAATTATTGGTCCAGAGCGAAATCGGATTCCGTGCGCGTGTGTGGCAATGTATATGTCAACAGAGCTACTGAGGCGACGTACAAAGAACGCAAGAAACGCGTAGGTCTGGATCAACCTGGAAAGTGGGTGGTGGCAGAACACATCACCATGACAGCTCATCGAAATGACTTCAGTGGTATCTCCGTATTACACAGAACATCAGGACACCTGACCACCCCGTAAAGGATGAAACAGATATAAATGAACACCGAAAATATTAACAGAGAGAAAGTGGTTTCATGTTAAGCCGGGCCCAGTCCCTGCAACAAACATGTTATGGGAACATGAAACAGGACCAAACAGTGCAAGCACTTGACACCACACACCAGCCCTCACTGGCTCGCGACCAACTACAAGACGGGTGCTTGGGTAGGTATATGTATGACGCGACCTGACATCTTAACCATTTAAAAACGAAACGCAGACCGCTTTATTTAAAGACCCAGTTCGTACCGCGCTGTAAACATTTTTCATCTCGGTTATAAAAACCAATCAGTTTATGCTGTAAGTGGCACAAGTCGCTGTTTGTTCTCAGATAAATACAAAACACATAAATACAGTGTGGGCAGGGCGTACAATTGTTGAATGTTAAACTGTTGGTGCATCACGTAACCAGTAGGCTTTAAAAGGTTAAGTTACACAGTTCCCTCATAAAGAAAATAGAGGTGCTTCTCGAAACGTTGGTTTCCCCGCCATTCAACCAGCTGCGGGGATTGCTACCCCGACGAGAATCTTACTGAAATTAGTTGCCATGAAAACTTTAGACTATGTCTCTCCGCCACTCCTGTCTCGAAAACGTCGTGCTTTATTTACGATTTACTTTTTTACCACTTTCATTAGTTTTAAAACTATAGACCAAGTCCAAGAAGCTTACACAATTTAAATTTACTTCATAAACCAGCAGGTTTAGCGTTTTGCAAGTTCCACATTCTGCCAGCACAGTGCATTTACGAGTTTATAGTAATCTCAGAAAAACAGCGATTACTTTTCTATACGGCACTAAGCAACTGGTTTTTATAATCTAGACTGAGGGTTACTGCGTGGTACGTACTCGATATTTAAACATACTTCAGGTTTATATTTCGTCGTTCAAGGGTTATATGTGACATACGACCTTCAGAATCATATAGGAAAATGTACTGACCCACTTGGATATCGAACATGTAGTCCAGTGTCAGTGACTTAAGTTGTAACGGCTCATCTTTCTGTAACATGCCGTAATGAAAACTGAATACGTGTATACTGCGAACAATAAGATACTTGAATGGTGCTGGTGTTATTCCCAACTGCAGGACGCTGATACCTCCTTTGGAAATGTGGCAAGCATGTATCAACTTGAACAGTTTATACATTTTTAATAAGTGGTGGAAGCCCGCATTTTTTGACAGCGCTTAATGAATGTTTTTCTTGGAAACACTCATTTCATATTGTACGAAAAGCATTCTGAAATAACCTATAAATAAGGAAATGTGCATATATCATCTCGCTGATTGCAAAATATGTACTTTTGCTGAAAAAAGTTTAATATATGCATTACGTATGCAATATACAAATGTATATAGTCCTAAGCCTACTTATTACTTCTATCACGCAATCTGCTGCATAAAACGTGAACATTAAACCGTCATGAGGGAGAGACAAAACTCGGGTCAGCTTACTTTGGGACACAATTAAAATTCTTTTGGCGCGGAGTTTCAGCGAGGAAACCTGAAGCGGCCGCCTCGAAGGCCTACGCGTTATAATATTACGATGGATCTTACATAATAAGGGTGGAAGAAGTGGTATAGATTCCCGTGATTCAGGGCAAGGACTAATGGACCCGCGAACACCATAAAGGGCGGAGAATTTGACTAGCTGCGAACAAATTGCTTATCAGCACGGGCGCTGCCGCCTGCAGTTGTGAAACATAAATGACACGAAAGTTAAAAGGCATCCAGTGAAACGTCACGGTAACGCATCAATAACAAAAGAAATAATCACATCGTCACACAACAAAACCTCAAACAAAACATGTGACGTCAGTTCTATTTCAAGACACTAATCGAAACTCTCAGTCTGAGTGAGGTACGGCCGTTGTCTTCACTTACCCCAGACACTACATTAGACTACAGGTGAACCAGAAGCTTCCACATATCTGCTTTTCGCCTTACATCAGTTAATTGAAATGTGTTTAAACTCAACGATTGTAAGTATATATATACAATCTCTACGCAGTCTGATATGTTTACATATACCCATATTCTTCACAATATAGAGGTGCTGGTCTGGCTTAGAAAAAAAAAAAGAAAAGAAAAGAAAAGAAAAGAAACTTCTTACACCAGTGAATACCGCGTTCCAAGGAATAATTTCCGCGTGGCATAGTTTCGCCAGCCCTGTCCTAGGAAATCTTCGCTGTGATATTTCGAAAATTTTGACCTTCGATGCCAATGCAGACGTCGCGACGCTTTGTTAAATGTTTTATTTAAACCATTGCAATTTCCCTGACACCATGGATATTCCTCGGCTCTTGTAGCTGTTGCATCTGCACCAATAGTAGGAAACCCAGAACAGGGTTTCCCAACATTTTTTCTTGCGAGCCCCTTTTGGCTTCGAAAAATAACGATGGATCCTCACATTCTTGCTCACGTAAATAGGATATAGAGTGTCCGGATGATAAGTATCAGAAAGAAAAAAATTATATTTTATAAGGTTTTAGATAGATACTAAACCATACCAGTAGCATAAGTTAACAATGCAGTGCATGATTTGACCCTAAATAAACTGACTGTCGCTTGTTGCACTGGCGCGGGGGGTTTCTTAATTAGATATTGTAACTGTCATAAACAGGTAAACATGTCTATTTTCTAATCAAAATGTACTGGAAGAATAACATGCATCTCAAATGCACCTCAGTATTCGGCTTTAGGAATGTCTGGGGGAAAAAAACAGGAGGGCCTGAAATTCACCGGTGCACGTGAACCGCTCGTCTACCACGTACGTCGATATCAATTTACACGGAAACATGAAAACCGAACATAAAAACAATGTGGCCTTCATGTCGTACATGTATATGCCGTTAGTAACGTTTGTTTACAAATAAAGAGAAAACTACTAAGGGTACGTGTGGATCAGAACGCATAACAAAATAGGCAAAACGTTGTTCGAAAATGCGGCAAAGCTCAGGAGAATAAGAAATCAAAATTACAGTTATGAAGGCGTTGGGCTATACCTGAACAGGCCCTTCGGGCTGCAGGGGGTTGAGGCTCCCAGAATTTCTGGGCAATTGGCACATGAAGGTGGCAAGGATGTCAGCCCTACGCACTAGCCGCCTTTACCCCCAGGAGATACGCCTGGTACTCATTTCTCTTACAGGCCGAGTCGACCCCAGGGCCATAATTCGGCCAGAAGGATTAAGTAAATGAAAAATCCTAATAACACAATCGGGAATCGAAACATTGTAGCGCAGTACCTTAACCAACTGCGCCAACGAGGAAGATGGCGTTAAAAGCATACTGAAATCAGGGACTATTTTTTTACTATTCACTCATAAATCTTAACAGACTTCCAGTCCCCTAAAAACTGCAGTGTTTACATCTTGTTCTATACTTGCGTGAAACTTGGTTTCCCACACCACGACAGTAATACAGTAATGAGGAGTAAAGCAATAACGCGATGACAAAGAAAATCGTAAATTGAACAACGGCATAATCCTCCACCAAGTAAAGTCAAGCGTGTGGATGTACATCGCATGACGGACATGTGGACACGTAAGTTCAGTAGGAAATATGACGGGAAAAGACCTAACTGGATGTACAGACAGGATAATATTGTAACGAAAGAATATCGATTGGATTAAAGTGCCCCAGGACGGGCCTTATATATCAATGCTGGATTACTGTTTCATTTTAATATTATGCATCCAGTTGTGTTATCTGTATTATACGCCTTCAAACACGGCATTTAGTAGTAAATAAACCTTGTTATATTTAACTATAGCGACACATGTTTTTGTCTTAATCTGTCATCTCCAAGCTAATCTAACAACATATAAAAATGTAAAATTCTGTAAACAGAAGCTATTATGTGCCAATTTTCTGGGAAAGAGAACTCGATTTATTACCATATTGTTCGCAGTATCTATGTTGTTTGTATTTAGCCCTGTTACGCCTTTTTGTCCATACTAACTTGCATAACGTTTTCCCCTGCAAACCCCCTGAACATTCTGATTGATTATAATTCGATGTTCCTTTACAAAAACTAGTATCACATACGCTGTATCAGTTGCTGTAAGACACGAGAGACGGTAACCGCAGTGACGATACAAAATGCCGCAAGAAACAGCCGTTTGAACAATGACAGAAGCCGCGCTCGGGACACTACAAATCCCACAGCATTAACCCTCGCATTAATCTGCCATATTTTCACTCAAATAACATTACAATATCCTTTTATCTGTATGAGGACAGTGAACACACAATTTCATCAAACCCCTGCTGATACGGATTTGTGGTTAAAGTCCTATTATTTATTTAATGGCTACCAGAGTTCGTACTGCGGTTAAAAGTCGATTTGTTCTCACAGCGGATGTGAGGATCGGTTATTGTGAAACGCGAACAAAATGTCGAAGACCAGAATTCCTTGTGTGGTTGAACTACAAGAGGCCACGAACAGAACCCCCATGGATCGACCACCTCCATATCCCCTGGCTGCTGTTACGGTTTCCCCTCCAGAGAACTTTCCTCTATTCTCCTCTAACCATCTAATAAATCTATTCACATGAATGTTGGCAGTGATAACCATATGGTAAACTTCGTTGGCAACGAGCTCCTTGGCTGGCTGACAAAGGCCAATGAAGACTGGAGGAAAATACACCAGTAGCGCTCACCCTCACGTACATACACAAATGTTTCATAACCCTACAAAGCAATGGTAATGCTAAAGCTGTCCCTGTCCACGCCAAGAGAGGTATAGCTCCACTCATTCTTAACCTCGGCAATACATGGAAGTGAAATGTTAACATAATGCCCCGGCCGCTTTACCCCACCCGGGAAGAACACCGGTACCCATTGGAGGCTGGGTGCGTCCCAGAGCTGGCCTAGAGTTTTCGGAGAAATATTTCTTGCCTCAGCCGAGATTCGAACCCTGGACCGTCATGCCAGTGCAGTGGTGCACAGCCTTTTTCAACCGCGGGTCACTGAGACACGGGTAATTTGGAGAAATGCCACAGATGATTCTCAAAATGTAATATTAATACATGCAATGTATTAGTATTATGCGTAACTAAATACTCCAAAGGCCACAAAATGGTCGGAGGCCACAGGATGCTCACCAGTGTTTTAGAATCTAGTGGTTACTGTTTGTACCACCAGCTTCGACATTCAAAAAACCTACCGTCCGCTTACATAATGCACTTGTATGTTTTACAAGATTCGCAGTATAACAGCGATTACCTTCCTATTTCCTTGCATCTGAATTATTTTTTGTAACAGGATGAAGTGCGTTTACTGTGCGGTACGAACGGGATATTCACATACATTCATGCTACGATTTCAAAGACTTAATTTCGCTCCGTTTTGGAAATCGATCTGCAGCACTTGCTCCCTGAAACAGCGACTCTGTTCTCACCAGACACGAACGTCACACTTCCATAAAACAGCAATAGCCCTTTCAACGAGCGTATTCGTGGCGCCACAAATAGTACTGCATCTGAAGTGAGGAGAACAAGCTCGCGTAAATGGCACCAGATGCGACAGTGTATCCACTAGCTGTGACGTGTCAAGAGCTATTGCGTTCTAGTAGCGGGGAAAAGCGAACGAGAGCGTTTATAGCACTTCAATTTCTGATGCGCTCCTAGGTCGAAACACGCCCACTGTAACTAATGGTTGGCCAATTCGCGCTCCTATTTGTGGCGCCACAAAACAGCCAAGCGGAAAAGACCCTAACAGTCACGTTTGAGGAAAACATAATTTTTTTTCCCCTGTGGCGCAACAGCCAAACTCGGACCTAGGCCGCCTCATTGTCGAGGTTTCTAGATCACACACACACACACACACACCACGTAGGACTCCTCTGAACGAGTGATCAGCTATTCGCACAGGCCACTACCCACACAACACAAAACATACATATGGTACATACACGTCTTCAACGGTATTCGAACTCTCAATCCCAAAAATCAAGCGCCCACACACCTACGCCTTAGACCGCAGAGCCACCGGGATCGGCCTAAGAAAGGCACTGCAGAACTTTGAATGACAACTGCATATCAAGGACGATACACGCATGAAATACAGCACGCATCTGAGACACGATAGTGCATACACGGTTTTGGTCAAAACCAGAATGGAACAATCACGTGGAAGGCCTGTCGCAAGCAGGATATACGTCAGACTGGAAATCACAGTTAATGTACAATACTTACGATCACAAAATGAGTTGTGACCCCCCCCCCC
>Ga0268261_10004200_pt1 | contig 10758 bp, 8 predicted proteins | sample TergutNc150P1_FD_190353 | JGI IMG/M metagenome (GOLD analysis project Ga0268261, IMG submission 190353) | Nasutitermes corniger P1 segment gut microbial community from laboratory colony in Florida, USA - Nc150 P1 (SPAdes) (version 2) | ecosystem: Host-associated > Arthropoda: Insects > Digestive...
GCTGCAAATATTAAACTGTATGCATTTCAAATGGAGATTACGGTGACTGATCAGTTACTATCAATACCTTAATTCGAATAATCTCTAATAATCTGTTCTTAAGTTTACCAACATATCTTTGGCGTCTATGTGTGAGTTATTGGAAAGAAAAGACTTCTGAAAAATTTCTTATGCATCATATCCCAAGGATCCAACTGTTAATTGTACATATGTACACATAGAGGTTACTGATATGAATTAAGAGTTATTTATAAGGACAAGACTACTTAACCTTTAAGAACCGTGCTTCCTATATATAGGATGGGCGTACCACTACCCTCCAAATGTTGCATTTTATATTTTTTTTCAACAAATATAAGTACTGAGTATTTTAAACATGCTGCACACTCTCAGTTTTTCTCTTCAAAATGCCATTTATTTCATAATGCTACCTTTTATGGTTCCTGTATTATTCACATTTTACATACAGGGTGTGCTAAAATTTAAATGCAAAACTCCGGTGCCAAAAGGTTAATTTAAGGTTGTAGAAAACTCACTGAAATTCTATAGGGGATAAAATATTTTCTTTTCTTCATTCTTCACCACTTTCCTTATTTTTTTTTAACTTATCCCTTTGTTCCTTTGAAACTTTACCTATTTTTTATCTCCATTAAAACAGCGATTTAACTTAAATATAAATCTTTTAGAGTTTCGAACACAGAACTTCTGTCTGTTTACATGTACGTGTAAAATAATAAGGCTTGAGGAAGGTATAATGTATGTATATAGATAACGCATTCGTAGTCATAAATCGTCTCCTATTAAATATATGCTCATGTATATGCAGTTGTAAGTTAGAAATTAACCCCCTCTCAAAGCTCTATGATTTAACGTTCTCCAGTAATATATACCTACGTATAAATTTAAAAAGACTCTTTCAAAAGCACTGCCTGACCTCTGTCACAATATAAATAAGTGTACACATAAGTACTTTCCTTGTTTTCAAGTAACTGAAATATTTGACTTTTATCTGGTAAATTTTGTGTCGTACGATTACCTAATCATACCTTCATATCGGACGCCTCTCAGATCTTTAAAGAAGTCACTAGGTTAAAATAGAGAATCATTAGTTTTTCTGCATTTTCCGGAATTTAAGGCGTGATAGAAAACACGGACGTAGACATACCTGGAGGAATTTCATAGGGAGGGGGCCGTATCGTATAAGGAGGCAGCTGATGTGATAGAGGGTAAGCCAAATCGTAGAATATCTCACTTCCTACTTCTTCCGAATGGGCACTCCCAACAGACCGTCGTAGTTGAGAAGGTGTGGTGTCAACCACAGCAATGGCGGTGCAATGTGCTAAAAACAAGCAAAAAGTGTTACAAAAAGCCTACATGTTGTATCTGTGCATATGACGCTTGAATCTTGACATAGGCACAACCACAAAACTTAGTATCCACCATACCCATTACCACAACTCCCCAAAATAGAATGGAATTACACATAGGGTATTAAAATATACACCTTGCTGTGTTTGAAATCATGGTTTCTCCTCTTCAATTATATTAGTTTTCTTTTAAGATTGTTAACAGTTTACTTTCTGTACAAGTGGCTTTCCAAAATTTTAATATGTAAATATCAATGCCTTAAAAAGAAAGAAATTAATTCTTTGTCTACCTGGAGTAACTCAGTGAAGGTAGTGTATATGCTACAGTCTGGACGACCGGGATTTAATTCCCGGCGAGCCATGAATTTCATCATTACCACCTCGCCCAGATCAGGTCTATGTTTCACACGTCCTTCCGTTCGGTGAGTATTGTAAATTCTTTTATCGAGGTTCAGGCGAACAGGTCTCGAATTTAATTAGGAACTTCATATACAACTAATTTTCAAAATTAAAAATTTCACCGTAAGTAATCTTGGCGTAGTGCTTAACTAACACAAGGAATTTGACTTCACATTTTAATCATATTGTTTAAATATTTTATGTATTCAATAGATGAGAAAAAAAATTATACCCTTTAAAATTTCCGTGGCAGATTATTATTATTATTATTATTATTAATGCTTTTAGCAGCAATAATAGTAGTGGTGGTAGTAGCGATAGTATCAGCCTATCATTTCATTACAGAAAATCACAGTATTATAATGGCATGTGTCGTGTAGTTGAACTCAGAATTTTGTAAGCAATAATATAATTCGCATATTTAAAAAATAATGAATTACTGTGGTTGTTTAGATAGTTTCTGATAGCATAGAGTTTGTCAAAGTAGACCCACTGTCTTTTGAAGATGATGTTTGCTTATTCTGCTTTATGAACTACCTAAGTGTTCCGCGTGAGAGGTTTTTTCACAGTTACATTAATATACTTTTATTATTATTATCAGCCGGTCCCAGTGGCCGCACGGTCTAAGGCGTAGGTCTGCGGACGCTCGCCTGCTGAGATCGTAGGTTCGAATCCCACCGGGGGCATGGATGTTTGTCTGTTGTTAGTGTTGTGTGTAGTCAGGTAGAGGTCTCTGCGACGAGCTGATCATTCGTCCAGAGGAATCCTACCGACTGTGGTGCGTCGTTTAGTGTGATCTAGAAACCTCAAGAATGAGGAGGCCATGACCCGTGTTGGGTTGCAGCGCCACAAAAAAAAATTATTATCAACACCAATTTTCGGGCAGTAGACTATGCCTTAAGGTGTCCAAAGAGGAAGAGACTTATTTCAAGGCAAGTCAACACAGATCGAAGACGGGAGGTAAACCTGAAGTGAGGTCTCCTAACGCCCACTCACTTACAGAATTGTTGCTTCTCGGCAAGCGCTTTTATTTGATTAGAAAGAGCCATGAAAGAAGTATGAACAGTGCTCTTTTACGATAAATGAATTATACTTTGCTTTCATTGGACTGACGTTTGCATTAATATAAAAATAGAATGATGAACTAAGTGAGTAAGAATTGGTTACTACTGGTGGATAGATCGAAAAATTTGAAAAGAGTTTTGTTACAGCATTGTTGTCAACCCTCGAATTAACTTCGTTTTGTTTTCTACAACTTTGTCGTAGGAATTACATTTAATTGCTTGTAAAAGTAATCTTTACATGCAACTTCCACAAACTTAACAAGGATCTACACAGTTCAATAATTTGTTTAACAAATGAACGACTGGGGCCTCTTCAATCTGCCTTCGAATCGGCACACAAGGAATTGTTAAATAATACATATTCTGACTAAAGTCAAATACCAACAATAAGTACTAATCAGATCCAAACTACCGCAGTCCCTATACTCTGTATCCAGCATTAGCCCACGCACGATTGAACTTGTAACTCATGCCTATAGTGTGCAGAAAAAAAAGTAAGTGGCGTCAGAATTTCCGTATTGTCGAATTCTAATTTTCAGACTTTGCTGTAGACATAGGTCTGTGCAAACTTGCCTAGAGACAATTCTCCTCGTTTGTAGGCACCTTTACGAGTTGCGTAGGACATATAAGTACTTACAGGAAATTCGAAATATCTGCTGCTGGCTGCCCCGTACTTATAACGAAACGTTACAAACACAGCACATATTTTAAAAAATACAGTTATATACCATAAATAAAAGTTTCTGCAGTATGTTCAGTTTCAACAAAAAAAATACATTTTTAGCATATTATGAAAATCACAACCTGTTTCTCGCAATACTTCGTCGAAGGGTAAAAAATGTTTCATGTCCCACAGTGTGTGAACAGTAGTTTAGGAGATCCCTTGTACTAAGACTACCCTACAAGTCTGGCACTTGTAACAACCGAAAGCACTGTTTAGCTGTTCCTTGCCACTTTCTGTATTTAAACAGCAACTGTAATCAGTATCTTTGACCACCAACCACAAATCAACATTATTGATACAGGTGTACAGAACATAGGCTTACTAAGAACAGTGGTTACCGGAACTTACGGACAGTGGTTTCTTGTCGGGATTCGCGAACTCGATGGATAAGTTTGCACCACCGGTAGCAGGCAGACAGCAGGAGAAGCAGGCATAGTCCGGCCGTTGCAATGAGAACCACATGCATGGGGCTATAAAACAAAATTCTCCCCTTAAAGTTGTAACGAAATTCTTCCTTGAAATTTTAATGTGTGAACATTTTTTTGCTCTTTCGCAAAGAAAATTTGCATAAATGACTACCCGTGAGTAATGACTGGAGAATCTTTTGAACCAATTTATTTTAAATTTGACACTATTAATTGTATAAGAACTCCTCTACCGATTCAAATTTAAAGTATGGCTGCAATAATTGACGCATTATATGAAGAATCACGCGTAGATATATGCTTCTGCGTCGGGATAAAATATGTAGGTAAGCACCTAATTTTGAACCCTTGTGAAATGTTACTTACTGAGTTTTAAAATTACACAACACTAATTTCGGACAAAAAATACTGACATTATCAAATTATACGCATCATGCTCATAACTCTAGTAGGACAACAGTAATTGTTGTAAAATCAAGAATATACTAATTGTGCCAATGCAGGGCTGTCGGGCAATGAGAGCAGAAATACAGCGACTGGAATTTTTTTTAATGGCAAAATTACAGCACGAAATGAAAATAATCTATTGAGGGCTTAAGACTGATTTATATCAGTATCGCGTTACGTTTATTAATGAGCAAAAAGAAGTATACATAAGAGAACTGAGAAAAATCAGTAACAATGTAAAGCAGAGGACAAAATTTCCTGAAGTGTTAGGTTTAGCTGTTCTGTAACATTTACCAAGAAATTCGCACATGACACTCTTGATTTTATGCAGAAAAGACACACTTAGCATTGGCTGCAGTCTGTGACTAACAGCAGTCTGCGAGAAGCCATTCGGAACAATTGAAGCAGTGGTACCATATCTGGAACTCCTTGTTGCGGTCAAATTCTCCACAAAATACACAAATACAATTTTTTTTTGTTTCTGTGTAGCAAGGCGTTAAAATTTTCAGAATTATTTTTGAATTATTTTCGCATTTCTCCTTTCAGTTTCCTTCCTTATGTGCAACCTTTCTTGGAGTCAACGTTAAGATTGCGGAATGTTGTGGAAGTGAATGGAAGTAGTAAAGTTTCCGCAAGATTGACACTCCATTCAAAGCTGTTAACGCCTCTGCTGGGATTAGGTCCATAATTTTTGTAGCTGGTGTCAAATCACTCATTCCTGGGGCCAGCTGTAACCATTTCTGTGGTCGTAGTAACTACAACTGGGAACTTGCAGCAGTGTAATCCACGCGACTGAATGAACCAATCATTAAATAGTACATTCCTCTTTGGGCAAAACCTGACGCAGTTTCAACAATCCAGCAAGTTTTTTTTAAACACTACTGAAGAATGAACTTTCCCGGGGGTAAAGAGCGGCCGGGGCGTGAAGCTGACCCCTCACCCCCTTCTAGTGCCGTAGTCAAGAAAGGGTAGAGCTATACCTCTACTCCCTCTGTGGGCCGTACGGCCTGTACAGAGCCTCAGTGCCTGTACAAAGTGCACTTTACCGAATAATGAAAGCATGTCTTCCATTCGTATTATTTAGTATGGGTGATACCCCATGAATAGCGCTCATTCTCCGTTGTAAGCAGATTCAAGAGACCAAAAAGAAAGAAAAAAAAAACAAGAAAATGATGTATCCAGTGAGTGCGCTCTATCGAATGTGTGCGGCAGGATAGACACTCCAATGATGGCAGGTTGCTTATAGTAACTGACTTGGTTGTCCATGGTTTGAACTGCTGGGCTGGGATGACTAAATACTGGAGACGAAAATTTTGAACAATTATTTCTCTCGGAGCCTTCGGACGTCCATTCTCTCCAGCGTGAACCTGTATGCCCTTGTTTTTGTTGAGACATAAAATTTACTTCCTTGCATATTCTTTTCAAAGGCGAAAGTCTTTGGAATTTCAGCCGTCGATCTTTCCCCAAAGAAAATTTTCAATAATTCAAATACCTTGTTGCTGATGAGAGAAAATCAGCTGTTATTCTCAAGGTAAAAAGGTAAAGCATTTCCATTAGAGGACTGGACAGGCCCTGAGGGCTCCAGGAGTTTGAGGCTTCTAGATTTCAAGACATTCGGCACATGAAGGTGGTAAGGGTGTCATCCCTACGCACCGGCCGCCTTTACTCCTGCTACTCATTCCTATTAGAGGCTGAGTCAACCCCAGGGCCATAGTGCTGCCGGAAGGATTATGTCAATGCAAAATAACAATCACACCATCGGGAATCGAACCCGCACATTCCGGCTTGTGGCGCAGTGCCTCAACCAAATGCCCCAAAGCGCGCTCCCATTCTCAAAGTGGAAGACGCTAATTTGCATGAGAAATACAGTGCAAGGCTAGTTGCAATCCACGGTTGCACTTTTCGTTTTATTCCAAATTTCTAGTGGTTTTCAGCAATATTACTAAGTTTCCTTATCAGTTTCGGATGTTTTCCTGTTATTCCGGCATTGGTATTGCATACAGTAAAGAGAGCTAACAATGAGGAATTTTGTAGTGACGGAAAGTTGGAGAGTAAAAACGTTGAGAAGGACTGAGAATTTCAGAAAACCAGCAACAGATTATGGCGTTTCAGTACGTATTAATGGGAATGTCGTTTCATTACAGCTTGTTGCAAAGCTTTCTTTTGTTAAGTTCTGAAAGAACGCACTATTATTTGTGCATTATTTGAAAATCCTGCGTACAATACGAATGTCGAGTGGGTTTTCTCGATCATGGAGCGTCAGTGCACAAAACAGAAGAAGAAGCTGTCTGCTGAATCAATGAAGGGACTTCCAACTGTGTAATGTAATTGTAAGAATGTGCCACGGTTAAAATTTCATATCCCCACAGAATACACTACTGCACTACTGAAGAAAATCAGTGGAACTGAAAAGTATGCTTGGACATACATTTTTAATATAATATTATATCGTGTAAAGGGTTTATTACATACTGCAGGGTACTTTAAAGGAAATAAAAGAGTATTGCAAAATGCCCTTCATTTGCTACAGCCAAGACTGTAACCCTGACAAGTGGGATGGGGCTCGACTTTTTAGGCTAGACTTAGCCCTTAATTTACGCAAGTTGTTAATGACGCTGTATAATTGACTCAGCTTGTTCTGTGCACGTTAATATTAACTATTGTAACAAATACGCCAAGTTACCCGTATTTAACGACAAAGTCAGTAACTTGAAACACAGTAACGAGTGTCAGGACGACTAATAAACAACAAACTGCAAGTGATTTAGAATTGTCAGCCTATTTTCTAGTCCTATACCGGTATTTGTTGGAGGGGCTGAAGGAAAACGTCATAACCTCAGTAAGGTAGCCCGTACTGGGGGCCAGATTTAAATACGAAGGACTGCGACGGTGTGTGTGTATGTGTATGTGTATGTGTGTGTGTGTGTGTGTGTATGCGTATGTCTCTATGTATGTTGACATATGTAGGTATATATTTATGTAGGTATGTACATATAAATGTAAGTATATAAGCCGGTGTATGTGTATGTATGTATGTATGTATGTATGTGTATATATATATATATATATATATATATATATATATATGTATTATGCATATATGTTGCATGTATACATTTATATACGCGTGTCGGGTGGGTGTGTGTTTATGTGTGTGAATGCTCGTAATTTTGCATTAAATATGTATTATGTACGTAAGTATATATATGTATTTATGTGTTTGTTCTAATTTTCATTCGTCATTGTTTGATGTTAGTGTTATTATCATGACCCATGACGTTTGAAGCTATATATATATATATATATATATATATATATATATATATATATATATATATATATATATATATATATATATATAATTCTGCTGCGCAATTCTCCTTTGTTGCTTCATGTATCTGCCCAAGTTTCGTAGTTCACTGGCATCGACACTAGACCAGTGCGATTAGATTACACGCCATTTAGAGTACCAGCCAAGGTGACGCAGCAAATATTCTTATCTCGCCCTTGGGTATGTCCCACTGACCATCAGCAATAGGATGTAGCGAAGACAACTTCTCCTGACTACTTATCTAGACTGCCTGACATGTCCTATTGTAACCACAGACAAAATCATACTTACCATGAATTGCATTTTGTGATTTTTATTTCATTATATTTTATTGAGTGAATTTGTTAGTTGACATACTGAATATAAGGTAATGCATGGTGTGAGTAACATGAAATTAGCCTCAAGGTGAGGATGATGATGTCAATGAACAATGATCAAGCATTAGATAAGGAATTAAAAGAAAAAATGTTGGCTGTGCGTCAATTATGAAAGAGAAGATGGGGTTTTGTCACTCCAGATTTCAGTGCTTGATTTCTTGAAGGCTTTTTCAAGAACTCCAACATTACCACCAGCATTGTTGGATGCTGGAAATGATGATCCAAACGACCCGCCTACCTTTCAAGTGGAAGTGCCCTCTCCTTAAATTGTCATTTGTTTTTAGTTTTCTCATTTTCAGTCATTGTTCCAAAGTGTAGGTATGTAGTATTTCTCGGTAAATACAGATTGTAGGCCAACACCCTCCTCATTTTTACATTACGTTATGGGACAATTTGTTCCGACTGACTTCGCCTGTCTCGCAACCACCTACGACATAATTTAGAGGGATGAATCTCGTACTTGTATATAGCCAAAGGCCGCTCATACAGGACGCTACACGCGATATGACGGCTGTACGGTGACGATGTAACATGTGAGAGTCGAAAGTGGCCTCGCGCACAGGAGGCGATTCATGCAGTTTATATACACTTCTTCAGTGCGATCGTGTCATACGTTACAACAGAAATAATATCTGAATACACATGAAAGTAAGCCCACCTTAAGTTTTAAATTAACTACAGTATATTCAGAAATAAATTATGTTCTCTGAATTTAGTAAACCAAAAAAAACAAGGCATATTGTATCTAGGACAAATTTCTAATAGTCTGTATTACATAGTGCATTTTGTTGTTTGATTTATTAAGTGTAGGAATTATAAATACACTGAAATATGAAAGTGTATTTTTTCTTATTCACTTAATGCTTTCCAAATTTGTCTTCACACTGCTTCAATGTTACCCTTTACTTTATAACCAGAATCTTTACAGCTATACAAAACGGAGTGTTCGCAACAAGCTCCACAAGTTTAAAATATGCTTCCTCACTCATGCTTATATAACCCAACACATCTTTGTAAATTCCGTGATACTTCCGACTTCTGTGGCACCGATCATACATTTGCGGCGATATGTTTGCGACGGACCAGTAGACGACATACCATGCTGAGTCGTCATCGTATTGTATCGGTCCGCCGTGAATGTATCATTATCGAGTCTTCTTCCGTGTAGTCTGTCCCACTTGAATCCAAGGGTAGAGTCATGTCGTAAACCTACCAACTGCCATCTTATCGCCTTTGTATCCTAAGTATTGTCCAGTACGAAAGCTCCGTAAGAGGGAGGATGCAATAGGAGACTGGGGAAAACTGCATAAGGAAGAACTTCATGATTTGTACTTCTCCTCTACACATCACTCGTTTAATTAAACCAAACAAACGATTATACATTTGTCACGCATGGACGAGAAGAGAAATGTATAGAACATTTCGATGGGCAAATCTCACGAAAAGAGAGCGCTTGCATAACCTACCCTCAGACAGGAGAAAAATACCAAACGAATCTTAAGGAAATAGAATATAAACTAGAGACTGAATTGCTATTTCTAAGGTAATGAACTAAGAGCGGGCTTATATAAACACGGTAAAAAAAAACCGCGAGGGTTCCATAACATCTGTGGAAATTTTTGTCTAATTGAGTAACTATTAGCTTTTCAAGAAGGACTCTACAATCGTAAGTTAATTAGATAACGTAAAAAAGGAAACTGTTCAACAGAGGAACAATAGCCCCACACGCACATACGTAGATGAGCCAGCAAGATTCAGTTTATTCTACACATTCACTCTATGTTTATCCATGATTAATTGTAATAGTTCTCCCTTCTACAGGCAGTGTGCCTAAGTAATAACTTCGTATGAGAATTTACGATTAGACGTTGTTAGGAATTTCTTATATTGAGATGTGTGATAAACGTCCCATCCATACTTTCTTGCTTGAACTATTTACTCTAAAAATATTACCGGTAGGCAAAAAGTGCAAATATAAGGTACCTTCCTTGTGAGTTTTTCCACAGTTCTTACGTTAACACTTAAAAAAATAATAATAAACTTACCTTAACTCCATGTTTCTAGCATTTCGGTTATCACAGTCTTAAAGTATGAAGTTCACATATCGATGAAATAATTTCACATCTGCAGACTGTCGGCTGCCATCTGCAGTTTGTACTGCGATGGTTTCCATCGTTATCAAAAGCGGTTATCAGTATTATCAAAGATTAACGTCATACCCGTGCGAGTGATACAGCAGATGAAGCGAAGTAAGAGAAACGCAGCGACATCCGTTGCCAGTTTTAATGCTGTGTGATATGAAACCTGGGCTGGTAATTATTACTCTCTTACACAGCGTTAGGTATGTCACTGAAATACAAGATTATGCGAGATGCCTTAAACTTTTGAAGCAAAGACCGAGCGGCACGGAATTTAAAACTGAGTTCTTACCCAAGAAAACTCATAGCCTCCCCTACAAAGATTAGTCTGTTAACCCTTAGGCGACTAATGTCATATATATATGGAGTACCCATTCTTGATGTTTCTAGATCACACACAACGACGCAGCACAGTCGGTAGGACTCCTCTGGACGAGTGATCAGCTCGTCGCAGAGACCTCTACCTGACAACACACGACACTCACA
>Ga0268261_10004201_pt1 | contig 10758 bp, 7 predicted proteins | sample TergutNc150P1_FD_190353 | JGI IMG/M metagenome (GOLD analysis project Ga0268261, IMG submission 190353) | Nasutitermes corniger P1 segment gut microbial community from laboratory colony in Florida, USA - Nc150 P1 (SPAdes) (version 2) | ecosystem: Host-associated > Arthropoda: Insects > Digestive...
GCTGATCACTCGTCCAGAGGAGTCCTACCGACTGTGGTGCGTCGTTGTGTGTGATCTAGAAACATCAAGAATGGGTGCTCCATATATATATGACATTAGTACCCTAAGGGTTAACATGCAAAGACGTGGTTCTGACATGATCCAGTCCGATGTCCCACAAGAAACAGCATGATAGAATCATTCTCAAGACCTGTTAGCCACATTTCATACTATCTGAGCAAGTCACAGCACTGTTAAATAAAACAATAAACTTCATCTCATTATAATCACATTATGTTGGACAGTCTGAGATATACCTGACAGTGGCCTATGTCTAACATCATACTGTTACAGGCACAACGAATCAACAATAGCTGCAGACCTTTAACAGAACCATCTTCATCACTATGTAAAGTACCTCACACTCTTCTGTGTGCACAGATTAACTCTACAAAAGAAAAGGAAAGGAACAGGAAAAAATGAAAGTCATGCAGAAAGACTCTTCACCATTTCACTAAGGCAAGTGGAAACAAAGCTACCAATCCTATGCCACATCCACACTTTCCTTATTTGCCAAAACAGTGTAACACTGAAGTAAGAGTCTGCGACACATTGCATCAGTAACAGGGAAAGTTAAATGAGAGGTGCACATTTTGGATGAAACAGACTACACAACATGATCTTCATCCTGTCTTCACACATCCAGGGGATAAATTACCTTACTGCAGGCAGCTTGTTTAATAATGAAACATCAGTATCATGAAATAATTTAAACACTGAATGATATATAATGCAAATTACCATGAATTCCAACATTGTAAATATTGGGGGGGGGGAATTAAGTGTTTATGGGTGGCTCTTCAGTTTGGGGCCTTAAGTAGGGGGTTAATAAGTCCTTGGTGTAAAGATGCAGCAAGTTTGAAAATGCTGCACTGGGCTATCACCTTCAATGACATTTTTAAAATTACCTAAACCACAGAAAGAGGTTAAGAGTTTTTGAACTTGGAATGTCAGGAGTCAGTGCAGATAAAGTTGAGTAGCAATCAAATGCATCTTAATACAACAGGATACAAGCATGTGTACCAGATTAATGTGGTTCAGAACAGAGAGTAGTCATGGGTCATGAAGATGGTAGTATACACTGAGGTTCTGTAAATAACAGGAATTGCCTTAACTAGCTGCATGACTATAAGCTTCTCAGGAACCTCAAAGTTTTATCTTCTCACTAAGTTTATCACTTTTCACCTACAAACAAAATTTCATGCATAATTTACTGGTATATTCATGATGTCTCCATAACAAATTTGACATGCCCAGCTACAATGGTAAATGTGTTATTGCCATAAAACCTAGAGTTACAAATATTTTTTGCAAGGCTGCCATGTTATTATTTTATATCCTCCAAAAATATTGTTTCTACAAGAGTTCCACATTTCTCCAACATCCATCAATACCCTTTCAGTACCCTAAACAGGCAGCTCTATGGCTGACCCAACATCACAAAATCATAAGTCCACCATATTATATTGCCCAAAGGAAATTAAAATGCACAGTGTTAAGGGTGGCTTCCGATGGCATACTGTTCATATAAAGATTGTGAAAACTGGTCTGCTGGTTCAGTATTTCACATGCACACACCATGGTGGTCTCATATGCCTATTTTCCTTCCTTAAGTTATGAGGCAGTAAAGTATCCTAAAACATGTACTATAAAAATGGAGAAGGACTAGAATAAAGTATACAAACAGTAAACAGGTGAATTATTGTCTCACTGTTAAATAGTAAAATATATAGAAATCTGAATCAACATTAATAAATAAAAGTATGTATAAAATCTGAAGCATGCGATGATGTGTTGTAAAGGGATATATGCTTCCAGTTAGACACGTCTAAAAATTATAGTCAGGTTGTAGCAGGGGTTGATGATTGGTTGAGTTGATAATAGGACACAAGTAACGTACACAAACTAGAAACTGCACCATCACATGGTGGGGTTAACATAATTCACATGCTATTCCATGGCATCAATAGCTATTATATCCACTGATAACCAAAATATCACCCATTCATAAATATTTCAGCCCTGTAGGGACATTATAAAATCACAGTTCCAGTGAACATTCCAGCCATGCATTTTATAAGTTCTTTCAAGACAGTTTGATAGCTGGTATTAACAAAGCAATGATGCTACAATCCCAAGCGAAGCACATTTCTTAGCTATGTAATAAATACTGCTGCCATCTGGCAGTGCTATCATAAGGAACTCGTATTTTCATATAGTTTCCACAGAAACACAGTAGAGCCTTCTCACTCCAATGCAAGCACTGTCACTACCAAGAAAACCAAGTAACTGAGGAAACAGAGTGGTATATTTCACTTACTCACAAACTAAGCACATTGTATAAGGCAGACTGAGTAAGGTGCAACACGTGTGTAAATGAATGTGGAAAAATTAAAAATATGTGAAATTTTAAGAATCTGTACCTTCTCTTCTATTCAGAAGGTAAAGACAGTAGGTTTTTCTGAAATATTAGCAACTGCCTATCTCATGACAACCTGCCACATTCCAGGTCATAATCCTTCCACTCACCAATGACAGTACCTCAAATCTCATTATCTGCTAATAACAAATTGGGTCTTGTTACACCAACGAATCTCCCGCAAAACTGTCTCCAATACAAGTTATGAAGACAGTAGCATCCTTCATTCTGACTGCCACAAGAGCCTCAAATAACACGTGCAGGTTCAAGTCTACCCTGAAGCTAATCTACAGAATGCAGAATGCCTTTCAAATCAGTTATAAAAACTAGGAATGGCCTTAGGTGCTTTGACATGCACTTGGAAACTGGTGATAGGAGTCATTATTACTGGTGATAAAAAACACATGCATGTCATAATCAGATACAATAGTCCACCAATTGCAGTTTTGGACATCCACAGATGAAATTTGATATGCCTATTTATGAATTGCAATATTCAGTCCTGCATTTCTAGACTTCTGTGGATTACTCTACTGTCACTGTTGTTATCAGCACCATTGTTATGCACCTGCCATATTATTATATTGAATTTCTTTGTAATCTGTACTTTTGTTTCCTGCGTCCTTTCACAAAGTCTTGAACAACCGAAATAAGTAATTAATTTACCTATCAACAAAGATAGAAAAACCTGCATTATAGAGTTAACCACCGCCCTTAGATTTGTCTGCTAGCCAGAGATTATTTAAAGACATATATAATGTTTGTTTCAGTTAATTGTTAAATTGCACACATCCTGACTTTTATTTAGGTTTGGCTTATGCAACTCCAATTTTTGTACAACTGAGACCGCAGCTATTTGAAAAAGTATCATTTTACTGGGTTGCGTTTAATTATCTTTCTTTGTATAGTTTTAACTGCCTGCTGATAGTGTTTCACTAGAGCCAAAACACACAGTAAGCAATGATACTGATCCACATTCAGTCGTGATTGACAGTTTGTACCTTGCTTTTACTGTACACATGAATTTAATATTCAGGAATCTTACAATATGGATTCACTTCCAGTAATTCCTTCTTGATGCAGACATAGTGGTTGCAGGACATTGCTCATACATGACATACACACCTTTGTATACTTGAGCAGCTCAGCCAACTGAAGAGGATACTTGCAGATGCGCTGGACTGGAGTGAGCAGATATCCATCAAGAGGAATCTCTATAAGCCCACGCATGAGACGGCAAGCCTCAAAGAATTTACTGTAGTTGTTGTGTTGATACAGCTCCTGCAGGGTTGCCGTTGCCATTGGATGACTGTTACAGTACTCCGAATAAATCCTGAAGCCAGCCCGCTGTAAGTGCAGGAAGTAACCGGTTCATCTAAACTTTCAATGTGTAGCTGTCATTTAAAACACTTCACTGCTAAGACATTTCTTGAAATGATATCCTTTTTACAGTATTCTGCCAAACAGTTATGCCGACATAAGAGAAAGATTAAATAATATATGAACCTTTCCTTCATATAATTATTTTATGTGATTCTTCTACCAGTGCATTGCTTTATCCTTGAAAATTCAGACACATACTACCATAAAAATAGTTTAGTTCTAAAAAATTATACAACACACATACTTTAGATATAGCATACAGGGTGGGGCAAAATACCCTCCCTACTTTCAGCAGGGCATTGTGAAGGGAGGGGAGGCCGTAGAAGGGTGGGGTTGGGCTCGAAAGGTGCAGGTAGTCGGGAAGTTCCCGTTACAACCCTCCCCAGTCATAAAGATGGTGTGGTCCAACGTGCAGTGCGCATTTGCCGTTGAAACCTACTTTTCGCAGTCACTCTATCATAGCGGTGCAGCGTGCGTTCCGTACTCGCTACCAAATCCCCCCTCGGGACTGAGTACTGGACTGAAAATCCATTCTGTTGTGGACTGAGAACTTCAGGGGAACAGGAAGTGTGTAAAAAAAGAAGAGGACGACCATGGACCTCTCGAACACCAGAGAACATTGAGGCTTCAGGCGGTCCGTTTTGCAGTCTCCCAGGCGCTCTGCACGCAAACATGCGTCCGCCCTTGGCATCTCAAATCGCTGTGTTCGTCGAATTCTTCACCAAGACCTCCACGCCCATCCTTACAAGATGGTTGTTGTTCAAGAACTTACACAACAGGACTGGATTAATCGAGTAGAGGCATGTCAACACTTGATCGAAAGGTTGCCTGACGACACCGTTGTTTTTTTTAGTGATGAAGCGCATTTCCATATTTCAGGCTCTGTTAATAAGCAAAACATGCGCTACTGGAGCAGTGTGATTTAAAATTTCCCATGTTGTAGTTTCAGAATCCAAAAATAAAATTTTTGTATCTCGAATAGTTTTTTTGTCATTCGCCTTAAAATTTAGGAAGGTTATTTTGCCCCACCCCGTATAAAGCAGGAAACTTTACAGGAACAGCAATTATTTCCCTACACTGCATTAATTGACTGGCTTTTATAACTGAAACACAGTGTGCAATACGAGGTGTAGTCAATAAGTTTCTGGACTGATGACTTAAAACACAGAAAGGCTTACCTCAGACATTAGGGGCCGGCATCACCTTCAAAGTAGTCCCCTTCTGAGGCTTGACAACGATCCCAGCGGCTCTGTCAGTTTTTGAAGCATTCCTGGAAGTCATTTTCTTGTAGCGTGTTCAGGACGGCCTGCGACTCTGCTTGAATTTCCTCCACTGTCTGAAATCTTCGCCCCTTAAGCTCCATTTTCAGTTTTGGAAATAAGAAAAAGTCACTGGGTGCAAGGTTGGGCGAGTAGGGAGAATGTGGCACCACAGTCATGTTGTTATTGGTCAAAAACTGTCGAGTCAGGAGGGCAGCATGGGCTGGCGCATTGTCATGGTGGAGCAGCCATGTGTTGTTCTGCCACTGATCAGGTCGCTTTCTTCGCACATTCTCCCGTAGACGTCTCAAAACGTCGACGTAGAATGCAGCATTAACTGTTTGACCAGGAGGAACAAGTTCTTTGTGAACAATTCCCTTCTGATCAAAGAAACAATTCAACATTGACTTGATATTGCTTCTCACTTGCCTTGCCTTCTTCGGTTGAGGTGACCCCGGACTTTTCCATTGACTGGATTGAGTTTTGGTTTCCGGGTCGTAGGCATAAACCCAGGTTTCGTCACCCATAATTACATTTGAAAGAAAGCTGGGGTCATTAGCAGCATTTTCTTTGAGGTCCAAGCAAACGTCAAGTCGTTGCTGTTTTTGGTCGCCACTCCGGAGCCTGGGTACGAACTTTGATGCGACACGTCACATCTTCAAATCTTCAAAATTTTATGACAAGTTCCATGACTAATTCCCACTAGCATACTGACTTCATCAATGGTATGACGACGGTCCTCGCGGATAATCTGACGCACTCTGTCAGTCATTTCTGGTGTTGAACTGGACACTGGTTGACCAGAGCATTCGTCATCATCAATCGAAGTTCTGCTTGCCTTAAACCGGGAAAACCACTGAAATGTTTGGGAACGACCCATAGCTTGTTCCCCAAAAGCTGTCTTCAAATTTCATAACATTCTGTAGCAGTTTTCCCTAACTTGAAACAGAATTTGATGCAAGCGCGTTGTTCACGGAAATCTGCCGTCTTGATAATAGCAGAGAGAACATTGCACCTCTTGATAAAAGCTAGAGTAGTGTCACACACGATGCGCACAGAAAGCTGGCTTTCAGCACACTATCCCATGCTACCTTGGGAATAACACCACTAGCAGCTGGTGTGGTAACTATGCTCCGTACGATCGCGAAAAATTCAGTCCGAAAACTTAATGACTAAACCTCGTATAGACTGAATCTTTAAATATAATCCAGGTTAATCCTGGCCTCTCTAGGGTTAACCATGGTTACAGTGCTCTGTTTTAGAAGTCCCAGTACTTCTATATCCTCTATCCCACCTTCACAAATGAGTATGTAAGAAGTGAAGCACACTCACATGAGCAAGGAAGCATTCTCCTATACAACTCCGATGTGGGGCGTCCCACTCAACGTGGCTCTCCAAATCCTGCAGAAATGTGGACTGAAACTGAAGCAGTTCTTCCAAGTTGCCAAAGATGGTATCAATCTGCTGGGGTGAGAACATGTCTGTCCGTCTCCGACATTCAGCCAGGTAACCCTATCAGACAGAATTACTAACTTATATTTGGGCTGCTGCTGTGCACTTTACTTGTATGCATTCAGATGTGAGCTTCTAGAAACAGGGAAGAAAACTACTACCATTCAGTGCAAAGCCCTCTAGTTTTTATGGTTATAGATTTTTTAAAAAATATGCAACTTATATGAGTTTACATAATACAGTACATTTAAAAAGTAAAATACTGTACAATAAGACAATCATGCATGGGGTTTTTGTCTGATGATGCTGACTAACTAAACAATGCAATCACATATAACAACAGTATGAACACACATAATTACTGTGAATCATAAAACTGCTCCACTGGATTATGCAAATATTCACATCAGAAACTGAATTACCTCAGCAACATCACGGAGAATCTTAACAAAGTCACGTTCTGTGTTGATGAGTTCACGCACCACACTGGAGCGCACCTGATCATTACTCAGCAAAGACACGCTAGTTCGTCGCCTCAGCTGTTTGCTTGGATTTGAGCCTGAGGCCATGGCTGCCAAACAGTCTTCTACAGTGTCCTCCTGACTCACCCGCAACTGTGAAAATAACTTACATGTAAATTTTGCACAATTAAATTTACATTTACTTTACATGAAACTTCAAGATTAACTGTTTAATTTATTACACAGTTAGAACATACACTTTATGTAGATGACAGCAAATTAATCTTTGCTGCTGGCCAGGTAATTACGGAAAATACAGGGGAAGTGTACCGAGAACTATGCACAAAGTAAAAGACATATCTAGACAGACAAAACATGAATTAACTAGCTTCAAGCAAGAAAAACATATTACATTTTAAAGGAAAACACTACATAAGCTAAAATTACAATCAACGAACAAACAACTGACAAGATAATTAATTCCAATTATGTAATGTACATCAAAAATATATGTAGAACAATACGGAAAATTACAAAGGAAATTTCAAATGCATGACGTTATGACAGTAACAACTGTGAAATCAGAGCAGAAGGTAAAACAGCAGGGTGCGCAATGGTGAAAAGTTCTCTTACATCAGCTTGATGACTTAGTCAAACCTACAGCAACCAAACTACATGAAAAATATAGAACACTAAAATGAGATTCTTCCAGCATTTAGAAAGGATATAAAATTCCCACATCACTAGAATAATCTATGAATACCAACCTCAACAAAAATAAAAGTGGCAGGTTATGGATATGATGAAGAAAATATGTATTTAACAGTTTTATGATCAGATATTAAACATTCATATGTGGCAGGAGATTATACTTATAGTGCAATCATTTAATTATTCTCATTTCTAATTACAAAACATTTTAATGCATTTCCTTGAATAAAAGATGACCCTGCACATAAGATCACCAGCCCACTGCACCCCTCCCTCTGCCCACCCAAACCACCTCCAATTTTTAGAAAAATACTTCATATGCAATTACAAGGTGACTCCCCACTTGTCAGATTCGGGTGAAACACTGTACACTTGTACTTTCTGAAGCCACTAATGCTTCATTTTTATAATTTGGCTACATTTATATAGTATTTCTTGTACATTCTATCAATCCATGAAGGTTAAAAAACCTGGGATATTGAATAAGTCAATACAATAAATGAAAAATACATAAAGTAATAACAAATAAATTAAGAAGAGATTTTAATTAACATAGCTCTAATTTTGACTATAATGACACTGAATCTAAAATTTATTTTGTACACACCAATGCAAATGCAGTACATATAAATAAAACTATATAACAGCAACATATAAAAAGGAGAAAGTATGTAATTAAATTTGTGCATCACTTCATTAAAATAATTCAGTGCAGAACTGAATATTATAATAATAATAATAAAGTAGATCAAAGGAAACAGCTAAGATAATGAACCATGGACTGTTATTCTTTATTTATATTAAAGTATTGCAGTGAGTACAGGGAATGAGTATATGGGGAACTTTTCAATATTAGTTTAAATTGTTTGATATGTTACTAAATTTGATGAAGGTTGGAGTTTTGTCTAGTATTTATTCTGTGAATCTCTGAATTTACTTTGTACTGATCTTCAATATTAACCAAAAATAGAAGTACATGTTTATATTGAGATTGAAGAGATACAACTTTCAGAATCTTAAAGAAATCTCTACAGAAGTCCTGAACAAAAGTTGCAGAATATGGCACTATATAAACTCCTGTAATATTTTCATCATTGAAGAGTCATGTTTGTTTGAAAGTGATGCCATATAGCCTGGTTGCTACCACATTCCCACCAGATTAAAATATGGCATCACTTCCCAGAAGGAAGTCATCTAGTGTCACTACCGTGAAACCCTCCCGTCTCTCACTTTTGCTGCTGGTGAGGAATTACAGAACATTAACATAGGGAAATATGTAATACTGCTGACATTCTGTTAAAAAATATTTTAACATAATATAACTTCTTCCTCACATAATTACCACTCAGCAACAAGGAAGACACAGCCCTCTGTTAAAAGAGTTAGAAGATAAGTTATATACCAACCCTAACAAATGCTGCAGGAAACCAGCCACTGTCTTCATTTCTTGAACCCCACCACCAATCTCGGTCCATTGTATCAAGCACCTCAATGACATCACCAGCGCGGAATGCCAACTCTTCAGGCTCCATGGCAACATGGTCCCATACTGCTTCTGCCAGAATTGTGACATCCTCTTCCATTGCCTGTTAACCAACAGATAATAAAACAGCAGATGACATTTTATACATTAATTGGTTACAAAATGTTCCTGCATCATTGTGATGAGGGATAATATTTCATATGCTTTACAGAAATATCTTTGATGGTTAACACGTGATGTTTATGGGAGGCATGAGTTTTTTGCTTCAGTTATGCCCGTTAGGCTTGTTACTGTACTTACAACATACAGTATTAGTACTTAAGACACCTGATTGACTTGACAGTATTTGTGCCCTTGATGAAATACACATTCCAGTTCCCTTCAAGCAACATTATATTTCTAAGTCATGCAAGCTTGCATGCAAATTATAAGGAATTTTTAAAGAAGGATAAATTATATCTCCCTACGAAGAACAGTGTTGGATGTTTGCTGAATCACTAACATACCACCACCTGGTTTTCACACACACACAGATACATACATTATTATGTTCTGGTTTATCTGATGCATACAAACAGTGAACTACAATACATATTACAAAAACAATTATGGCCAGATAAGGACAAATTCAATCCATGCTTTGCACCCAGTTTAAAAACTGCTACCAGTTGTCTACTTCCCAAAGCACTATAAAACAACTACCTTAAAAAAAAAAAGGGGGGGGGGGGGGGGAGGAAAATACCTGGACTTTAGAAAGATGGAATACAAAGTAACACGATGGAAATAAGCCTCAAAATTTTATATTCATAGAATATTGCCAGGCTAATTCAATCACTGAAATGATGATGTGTTGGACATGTACCTCAAAAACAATGCTTAGAGAACCTGTGGAAAAACCCTTTTCTGGAGGTAACTGTTTATGTAGCCAAGAGAGCAAGAGGGAAGGACAATATTAACATTCATTTTGTAGTAACAAGACTGGAATTTTGGACTGGACTGAACTGCATTAGGTTGTGTCCAATTTCATGTTGGTTAAGCTGAAGCTTTTGCTTGTACTGTTATCAGTGACTGAATTATTTAATTTCTACAGTTTGTACGCTCATAAAAGAATAATATACAAATATATCACTGTCTTGATTTTTAAAATATAGTTTTGAAAGTTATACTGACCTTCATTTCGGATATCACTGGTTAGCAACAATCAGCCCTACATTAAAATTGTTGTTGGTGTTATTGCTGCTGTTGTATGAAGTGTCATAATGTACTTATTTAAAAAAATGGAAATTAATATGTCGTCCATTCCCATGTTAGTTTTATGACATACAAATGTCAGTAACCATCAGACAATTTTAACCCTTAGGCTACTAATGTCATATATATATATATATATATATATATATATATATATATATATATATATATATATATATGTGTGTGGAGCACCCATTCTTGATGTTTCTAGATCACACACAACGACGCACCACAGTCGGTAGGACTCCTCTGGACGGGTGATCAGCTCGTCGCAGAGACCTCTACCTGACAACACACGAC
>Ga0268261_10004202_pt1 | contig 10758 bp, 11 predicted proteins | sample TergutNc150P1_FD_190353 | JGI IMG/M metagenome (GOLD analysis project Ga0268261, IMG submission 190353) | Nasutitermes corniger P1 segment gut microbial community from laboratory colony in Florida, USA - Nc150 P1 (SPAdes) (version 2) | ecosystem: Host-associated > Arthropoda: Insects >...
TGCCCTTCGCCATCACCGCGGCCTTCAATCAGTCAGACCAAAAGACAGACAGAAATAATGTGTCACTACTCTTTCCATAGCCTACTTTCCTCAGCAACGGCTCGACGGAGGATGGGATGTAAAGCACAAAATATCGAGCAGGTCGAAATCTATAATTTCTTACCAAACCTCCCTGTGTGCCTGCTACTTAAACGCAGAGCAGTTAGGTGGTTATCTACGTTAAATGACTGTGGAGAAGGAAGCAGAGAAAACTGCGAAGAAAAAACCAATCTGCTACATGCGATTTACGTTGCAATTATTTCACAGGGGTAAAGGCGACGTACATGTTCTCTGGCGCCGCCAAAATAACATAAGCTCCAATGCTGCCTGTTGACAGCCCGACTTACAGGCCTATCTATGAGTACCAAGGCTACAAGCTTATGTGATTCCAACAGGCAATTCACATACTACTTACCGTACATAGGGGATAAAGTTTCAACTGTGCAACTCGAAAGCATGAATATGAATTTCAAAATTGATTACAAGAATTAAATGAACTAAATGTGCTTACAAGAAAACCTTATCACAAGTAATTAATTTAATTAATTTATTAATTTATTCAAATTCCAGACACGATCTACTTGACCTAATGGAATTTCTCAATCCCTTCTAAAGTTTACTAGACATAGAATACGAGTATAAAGATGCCACGAAATCTTTTCCCTGAAATTCCATCTACAAATTCCCGCTATAAAGTATTCTCAGAGTCCTTTGTTCATACATTTTCTCGAGCCTTTAGGAATTCATAAAATAAATTTCCTTACGTACCAAAATGTGGAATAAACTGAATCCTGCCTTCTGTAGTCTCTTAATATTAATTAATTCTTAAGATAAGATTCTCCAATTTAATTATTAAGAATTTACACTTACATTTTAACGTATTAAGAGTAATATTTATTAAGAGTACAACTAATCGAGAGAGCAGTGTAACTCACCAATCCTATTAAAAGTGTGTCCTACGTACTTATGTAAGAGTCAGGCATCTTTCACCTTAATATTACCTCCTTTGCACATTTTGTATTAGTCTCGCTTGTGGGTAGTCCTACTGCGGGGTGAAACACGTAGCGACTTCGTGTAGGTAGTACACAAGGTGAGACCCAAAAGTTTTAATTTGAACTTGGGGAAGAGAAAGTAGTCGGCAGGTGCAAGATCTGGCGAGTACGGTGGGTGGTGGAGAACAGCAACGTTCCTGTTCGCCAGAAACTTCTTTACAATTGCAGCGTTATGAGATGGTACGTTATCGTGAAAAAGAAACCACTCACTGGATTGGAATTTGGCCGTCCTAAATCGTCGAATTCTCTTCAGTAGCCGATCCACAACACCCACGTAGAATTCTGCATTTACTTTCTGCCCTTCAGGGACAAACTCTCGATGAATTGCACCTTTTGCGTCGAAAAACAATTAACATCATATTCACTCGCGATTTTTGAAATCGCAATTTCTTTGGTTTTGGAGAGTTTTGCCCCACGAACTCTGCACTCTGTCGTTTGGTGGCCGGATTATGGGCGAAACCATGTTTCGTCACCAGTAATTATATTTTCCCAAAAACGTTCATCTTCTCCCATTAAAAGAAGATCCTGGCCGTAAACAACTTTCTGCTCCTCCATGACGCCGATAACAAGGCAATAAATCTTCACTTGCAAAACAAGTTCGTACTCACAGACCACTGAACGAAAACCGCTGAAGCCTGGTCACGTGTTACATGAAGCATAGTACTACGTAGTTATGGTGTCGGCCGCTAGATATAATGCACAGTACCCCTTTAAAACAACTCGTCTCAAAACTTTTGCGTCGCACCTTGTAGGTCATAAATTCTTTGAAAGTGTGGGGAAGCTCATATATTTGGAAACGACACTAACGAATCAGAACTGCACACGTGAGGAAATTAAGCGCGTATGAAAGTCAGGGGAATGCCTGCTGCCGTTGGATCAGGATCTGTTTTTTTTTTGTTCGCTGTGTAAAACAACGAATAAAATACACGGATCTATTAGCGTTATTTTTCCTATCGATTTGCCTGCGAGTTAACTTTGGTCTTCTACGTGAAGGGAGAAACATGGGTTGGTGGTGTTCGGGAAAAGGGTGCTGAGGAAGATTTTGGAGCGTACGAGTGAGCAAGGAACGGCAGGTTGTAGGAAAGTGCATAACGAGAATCCTCGTGATTTGTACTGCTCGCCAAATACCCGTAGGGCGATTAGATCTATTGCGGTTGGATGGACGGGCATGTGGCAAGCATAAGGGCGAAGGACTGGTAGGCCTTTTGTTAGGAAGCCTGAACTTATGAGACCATTTGGAAGGCTTAGGCACAGTTGGGTCGATAATATTAAAACGGATTTTGAAGGAATAGGTCTGAGATTGTGGACTGCATTTGTCTGGCAGAGGACAGGGACAAGGGGCGGGCTGTTGTGTACACGGTAGTGAACCTCCGGGTTGCTGGAAGTGTGGGGTGTTCTTGACTGTCTGATGAACTGTTGGCTTATCATTAAGGGCTCCTCTCCATGGAGATAGTTTAGAGAAGTCTCGATGTCTGTTGTGTGTGTTACAGGCAGAGTGTTTAATGCCCGCATTGTGTACGGTTTCCTGGAACTGTGTACTTTGCTTGGTAGTTTCAGAAGTGTGAAAATTACCTGCGTTGATTATTTTGTTTATACTCTACCGAAGTGCTGTAGTATATCTGATCTGATTTAGGTGCAATATTAATAAAACGAAAACAAACACCTGTGAAGTACAAATATTTGGTTGCGTTCTGTTCTTAGATATGAAGTGTAATTGGCGCGATTGAACTGCAAATAATGAACTTGGAATATGATTTAAGTTCTCACGGCGACGTATGTTAAGAATCCTGTCCGGGAGCAAGACGCGTTACAGTTTTGATAGATAAATGTAGGAGTGTTATAGCGGAAGTCCTGTATTCTTAAAAAAACATAGGAGCTTATTAACAGCATAGACGAGAGTAAAATTAACGCTTTCTCTGCGTACGCTGTAACGGCGTATGGGGGATTACAGGTACAGCTCCTCTCATTCTTAACCTAAACACTAGAGGAGTGAATGTTCGTCTGCACTGTGCCGTACTCATTTGGTATGAAGTGGGGTGAGCCCCAGAACTGGTCTGAACCTGTTGGAGTAGGGAGGAGAGAAAGTTTATGCCCCTTGCGGTAGTCAAACGGCAGTTTTTTAGATGCCCATGCCATAGCCTACCCGCTGTACCAACAGCGATCTCCCGGCTCCAGAACAAACGTTGCTGTGTACGAAATTCATAGTGCTGTTAGGACGACAACGTTAATGTAAAATATGATTGTTAATGCTGTGTAATCTGTTACCTGTGCGCGGATTGTCCACGACTGGACCGTTAGTTACTAATGGCTGATGACGAAGGTGGGAAATAACGTGATTAGCGTCGAGCGCTTGCACAAAATCCGCAATAAAACAAACATCGCGGACTGTTTACTTAAACAAAAAGCGTATAATTGTTAGCTATGTATGTCTTGCATGTAACAAATGAATTACGGGTTTATTTTTTGTTTGTGTCTCAGAAAGGTGTACGTTTTGGATTATCCCTGTTTCTCAATTATCCGTACACCACCACCCCCCTCTCCCCCCATCCTTACCCAGGATAATCATGAGAACGCTGTATTGCATGGAAGTTTGATTGGCTAGGTGAGGTTAGGTTGGGTTGGTGAGTTCAGGCTTACAGGCCTGCCTTCAGTTTAATGAAAATGGCTACGAATCATCTCACAGAGAAACATTTTTGTCATTTTCTGAATATCACTTCTCTTTATCACAATCATTCGCCCCCAACCCCCCAGTAGGTGACTTTGAGGTGTGACATCCCCGTTGTGTTAGTCAAATCACAAAATTATACAGCAGACGCTTGAAAGTCAAAACAACTATATTATATAGTATATATATATTGTAGTGTCCCGCACACGGGTCTTAGGTTCTGACCCCAGTGAAGACAACGAGCGAAGGATCGGGGATCTTGTATAACAATGATGAGTTCAGTTCAAACTTCCTCGGATAAGCATTGATGAATAACTTTATTGATGCTTGATGATTACAATATGTGAATATAGTAGTTGCGTTGAGCACAGGAGAAGAAATGTAATTTAGTTCACAGCTCAACAGAGATGTTTGCTGGGTGGTGGTTTCTGAAAAAATCCCCCCGTTTGTAATCGACCTCCGTACTAAATACTGAAAGGCGCTGCCATGTCACCATTTCTTCTCCCCTGCTAACCCTACAAAAAACATAAGCCACTAGAGCGCTGCCCAAGTGTTCTGCCATAACTCTACTGTTCCCCCCTTATATGTCCTTCGCACTGGAATGCGATCTGCCTAAACTGGGAGTTGTAGCTGGTGGTTAGTGGACCCGCAATGGCCTCCCAGACACTACACCTCCCCCCTTCAGGGAGATTGGCCAACAAGGATATTTATTGGCCAATCTATGACACATCATCTATGGTTTACCCACTGGAGTGGGTGAGGTAGAGGGTAATGAGTATCTAAATTCTTGTATCTCGCCTAGCTCTCCATGTTGCATTCGAGCTCGGCCCGTCAAACCGACGGCCAGCCCTCTTCCGCGCCCAGCATCAGTGGTACTTACGCTCTTCACAATCTTGGGCTTAAATACAATAGTTCCGTACCTATTATTATCAAAGTACCACCATTTCATAACACTGTACCAGCAATTTCTACAACTACATAAGCAGCAACAGCAACACAAAATACCTAAAACTAGTACAAAAACTAAAGTCCTTTTCATAGATAGTGATGACCTTTCCTTTTCTGCCGTATGGTTGACTTTCCATTCTTGCTCACTCACAAGTTCCTGGACCCTATCAACCCTGTGGTTTGCCAACCGCATCTCCTCCTCATGGGTTGCAATACCCTTTACCGGAATTTCTAACTTAATTTCACCGAAAGTGAGGTGTCAACCGTTACCTCACAGCAGTCTGGTGTTACATTCAAGTGATGAATAGCACTCTTACCTGTATTGTTGACAGAATGGACAGTAAGCGTCGTAATCACGTTGTTCCCATATCCCCTATAATCCGACGGGAATGTCAGTACCCCATTACCTTTAATTTCTATATCGGAGGGTTTCTCACCCTAGCATAACACCGTTAAGCTCTCTGGCACTGGTGCCACGTAAATCCATGCTTTATCTGTAAGTGACCCCCAGCGTGTCTCTCTTAATTCAATGATCTGTTGGATACAACTCTGTGGCAGTGACCACATGGAATTTAACATTAGAATCTCACAATCTGTGATGGAATGGGTTGAGAACAATGGGAAGTGTTGCTTAGAGATCAGTTCTCTAACTTGCTTTCTTTTGCACTGCTGTAAATCGGTCTGTTCAATTTTTGCATACAACCCTTTCACCTTGTCGGTCATAACAAATGGTTTTTCAGGTTGCATCAGGGTAAATATCCCTTCCGCACCCTTCTTTTCCACAGGATATGGTATCACCTTAAACACATGAAAAACGGAGTGCATTACCAACGGGATTTGGACACTATACACTAAGTTACCCTTCACTAGATATATATCTACACTAATGATATTATATAATAGGTATGCGTAAGCCTCGCTCAGTTCAATTGGGACATACAGATCGTGCGTAAAGCTATCCTGACTCATTCTCAGGATTTCCAACAGGCGAGCTGGCGGTAATACTTGTGGATGTACAATCCCATTTTCCAATGTAAGCATATCTGTATGACTGTGTCATACACATCCTTAACTTCACCTATTGCTTGACGCAACCGCATAGCATGGCTGTTTACCGCTAAATAGAAGGCAGTGGACGCATATTTACCCTCGATCTTTTTATTCCCAACGTTGACAGAATTCAAAATTTTGCGTAAATCCATGGTTAGAAGCATTTCATGAGTTGCTGTATCGTAAAGTGTCTGATTTACGGACCTCAAAGTGGACCGAACAACAATAACCTGCTCGCGGCTCAATTTCAACCAATCCAATTGTTCTTCCTGTAACTGAGAAAACTTTTGGTTATAAAATGTCTCATGATCGGAGTCTAATATGCCAAATAGTGAATGTGCCGCATAGCCTACAATGTTGAAAATGCCCCTTCTTTGTCTGTGGCTACCCCTTCTGTCCTAGTGAGTTGTAATACTAGCCCTTTCATTTCGTGTACCTTTTTATATTCCTTCTCAATGGTATCAAGTAGGTTGTTACAAATTAACGGGTCTGGCTGCCATAGGCTGCAGTGCTTCACGCAGAAAGCTATCGTGAAATCAGTGTACTTCCTTATTGCATCCACATTATTACTGGCTCCTTCCAGACTGAGGTAGGTAACTACCTTCCTTTCCTAATATTGACAAAAGGTGTACATATGGCATACCGTCGCTAATTTCACCCTACAAAGAAGAAAAAACTTATTTCCATCCATTAAGACTACAAGTTCATATTCAACTGAGCATAATCAAAATGAGAATCAAAATAAAATCATTATAGCCTCCTTCAAATAATCTGTAATAAAACGTTGACTTGCCATATCAGTGCTGCAAATTACAATTATTAATCCTTATTCTCCTGACGTTTCCCACATTTCCTAACACTGTTTCTGCAGTTTATCCTACATTCTTCAAATCCATAAATCATCTACATAATCATAATTCATCTACATACGACTAATCTACATAATCATAATTCATCTACATACGACTTCTACCGGTGTGGTTACACTAACTTCGAAATCCTGACTTTTCTTAAGCTTCAGCTTGTCAGTATTTAATTCGTGCCTGCTATTTAAACGTTACCCAAATCACCACGTTTCTCCTCAGTACCTTTTAAGATTTTCTTGCTGTCTGCTTTCAAAACATTATCACCTGCTTCCTCTGCTTCTCTTTTACGGTTTGCTTCTATTTTTCCTACTTTTCCTTCACTATTGTTTTTTCTTTATTTCTTTTATACAACGATCTTCAAGCTATTCTGCAAGTTACTATTCTTAGGCTATTTCTTCTAATGGTCATGTCATTCATCTCAAATACTCATGTTAGCACTACGTATGTATATAACAGTGCTTAATTTTCCTTCTCGCTTAAATCTTTACATACTGGTTCTGACTTCTTTTCCCTCTCTCTCTTCACCTCAGCATTTATTGACGCTTCATTGTCCGGTGCCCTACCTTTTTTCCAGCCTCCCTTGTTACGACATTAATATCTGCTCCTTCAGGCTCTGTTCTTGAAAACATCCTACTCATTCCATCACTGTTCCCATTTTCCTTCCCTCTTTTGTATACAATTGTTTATTCAAATTCTTGCAGTTTCAATTTCAACCGCATAATGCGAGAGTTCGAATCATTCATTTTAAAAACCCATGTTAGTGGTTTGTGGTCGGTCACGATCGTAAACTTACGGCCCGAAATATACTGTCTAAATTGTTTACAGCCACACAATAGCAATTAGTTCCCTCTCTATGACAGAATATTTCCCGGGCTTTGTTAGTACCCTACTTGCATAAGCAACGGGCAGGTCATGACCAATTGACCCTTGGCTTAGAACGTTCCCTATTCCAGCCGAACTACCACCACACGTGACAATAAATCCTTTCCTAAAGTCTGGATACTGTAGCAGCGGTTCGCTACACAATATGTCCTTCAATGTCTGGAAAGCCTCTGCCTGTTCCTTTCCCCACATACATGGCACATTCTTTCCTGTCAACTTATGAAGAGGTGCGGCAATCGGGCTGAACCGAGGCACAAATTTCTTGTAAAACCCTGCCAGACCTAAGAAAGCCTTCAGCTGTTTTGTGTTATTCGGCACTGGGTAATTCCTTATGGCTGCAACTTTTCTTTCGTCCATGGCTACACCCTCAGCTGTAACCTTATATCCTAAGAAATTGACATCTTTTCTTAGAAATTCACATTTGTCTGGTTCGAGTTTTAATGACTGGGCACGTAGCGGTCAAACACTTCTACCAATCTCCGATTATGTTCCTCTATCGTTGCACCCCAAATTAGAATATCATCTAAATAGATAAGAGCTTTGGTCCCTACTAGTCCACTTAAACCGTGTTCATTATTTGCTAAAACGTGGCAGGCGCCGAACATATACGCATTGGCATGTTTCAAAATTCGAAATGACCTCCCGGCCTTGAAAAAGCTGTTTTCTGTCGGTCTTCCTCTCTTACCGGCACCTGATGGAACCCGCTAGTTAGATCAAGGGTGGTTAATATCGTGCTTTTCCTAAGGCACCTTATAATCCGTGATCAAAGGTAAAGGGTAGGAATCACCCACTGTCACCTCGTTTAATCGGCGGAAATCGACTACTAGCCGCCATTTCTCCTTGGACGCATCTTCCTTCTTCACTAAAATTATGGGGGAATTCCATGGACTACTTGAATGCCTAATAATCTTATCACGCAACATCTGATTAACTATGCTTTGCAATTCACCGTTTAGCGCTTCGGGAATCTGATAATTCCTACTCGCTATTCCCCTACATGGGTCGATCCCAGGGGTTGGTATGTCATGTTCTATGGCGGTCGTGGTGGTTATCACCAGGTAATCTGAATATATCATTGTAATACTCAGATGCTCATAGCCCTCCTTTCTTTGTCGTTTAAATGATCAGTCCGAATTCTTTGCCGCAAGTCTGGTAACATATCCTCCCGCGTTACCGCTCCTTGTACTAGAAACATATCTACCTCTATTGCTTTATCTTGAATGTTGCATTCTTCTAGGTTCACTAGGGGTAGGGATAAACTAACATCTTCATCATTCATATTCAAGATGCTGGTAAGGCAACCTCCTTTCCTCACTGCAGTTTTCAGCCATAATAACTCCTGGTAATAGCTCAGTCTTACTAATCAATCCGACTTTTAGTTCTTTTGACTTTGTGGGCACTTTAACTGCTCTTTCACATCTAGCTTTCAATATTATACTAATTGGGTTACCCGTCTCGTCCGTCGAAACCTTATCATCAAACTGCAATCTCATATCACCCATTGTAACTTCTCTTTTCCTATAATCAATTTTGGCCCTCTTAAGAAGGAGTCGACCTAGTATACCGTCATACGGTATTCGTATCCCATCACCTACTATATGAAAACATGCGTCGTTTTGTGATTCTCACTACTTAATTTCATTTCAATTTCACCAATTGTCCTCTCTGTACCGCTCGAAATACTCCTTACATTTACTATTCTCTGGATCGTACACAGATCCCTCTTTAATACTAATATATTTGCATAAACTCAACTGGGCTCCAGTGTCAATCAAAAACTTGAACTTCTCTTTAGCTCCCTTATGCACTTGCAACGTGACAGTATTCAACGCTGCGGTCGCAGCCTCTGTGCAGCCCACCATTACTGCCGGGGCCCAGCGTGGCTGCTCTCGCGAACCCTCAGTCCGTTTCCCGAACTAATTCTCTTCCACCCAGAACCATCTGTCGCCGTGCATGCCCTTGCCACATGGCCCAAATCTCCGCATGCGTAACACCTTATTCTTTTACTTGTCTCATACCTTCGCGCCTAACTACGCCTATATTATCAATTGCACTACTTCTCGCGTTCACCCCGCGTCCAGGGTGCAGAAGGCCTTCCTGCTTCTACTCGGGCTACAAACCCAGGTCCTCTACCGGACCCTCTCAACACTTGCTCCCTTCTACTATTACCTCCGTTATTCGCGTGCATTGACACTCGGTGTGGCCCTTTAAACATATTCCCACAACTCTTATGTAATGAGAACACTCTCTCGCTAGCAGATAATATTGCCGACTCCTCCAAAGTGGCATCGATGCATGTTGATAACAAGGCAGTTTCGCCCTTTGATCGCACTATAGTTTGGATCCTTTCATTACTCAGCCCCTGCACGAAATACACTTTCGCGAGGTGATTAACGAGACCCATAGCACCGATTACCTCCTCTTCACATATTCTATGTGCAGCTTCCCTCAATTCTGACTGCATAGTATCAATCCTACTACTCCATGAAGCTATGCTTTCACTGGCGCCTTGCCTACTACTAAACATCCGACAAGCGTAAAAATCTAGAGTTCTCCTGACCCCGTAATTTTCTTGCAATATTTGCTTTACATCGCGCTATGTCGTTTTATGGTCCCTGACTAAAAGTTTGCTTCTAGCTTCTCCGGCTATTTTTGTTTTAACAAATTTCAATAACAGATCATGCTGGCTAGGGTTGACGAGTTCGAAAGCTGTGGATACATTGTCAACGAATTCCTTCAATTTACGTTTATCCCGATCAAACGGTTGATGAATAAGTTTCATGGCTTCCGATATTCTACAATATCTGCCTTGCGCAGAATCCATTGTTTTCTGAATCCGGCTGGCTCATGCTGTTACGGTTACCGGTAGATTTCCTTATACACACTTTGCCTTGTTACGATACAACTGACAACTATAATACCTTACGCTAACCCCTTGTGCACTTTATTATTTACACACGGACTTACTTGTACGCACTTTACTTTGTCATGGTACAATTGGCAACAATAACACTCACACTAACCCCTTGTGCACCTTATTAATAATAATAATATTTATTAACTGCAATTGGGTTATCACCCGGTGGCAGTGCTTACTTTACATGTCAACAAATATGAAAATGGTTAGAAGAAACATGAAGATGGTTAGTACCAAATTTAAGACGGGAGGGCTACATGAGAAGCATGTAGTGGCAACTTGGAATCTCGGGAACCATCTCAGCATTTGCTTATAGACACAGGGAAACCAAGAAAAACC
>Ga0268261_10004203_pt1 | contig 10755 bp, 15 predicted proteins | sample TergutNc150P1_FD_190353 | JGI IMG/M metagenome (GOLD analysis project Ga0268261, IMG submission 190353) | Nasutitermes corniger P1 segment gut microbial community from laboratory colony in Florida, USA - Nc150 P1 (SPAdes) (version 2) | ecosystem: Host-associated > Arthropoda: Insects >...
CTAGTATGTATTAACATATATATATATATATATATATATATATATATATATATATATATGTTAATACATTACTAGATATTAAATAATTGGAAATTCTAAGAAAGGTGAAATGATAGTTGATGAAGTTATGTACCAGAGTGTATCGCAACGTGTTGTCTGGATGGTGCACTACTCGGAACTGAAGTGAGGTGTCTGGAGGGGGTTGATTGTAGGGGGTTATGCACATTATGCAGCTGTATGTCATAGATTAATTTGAACAAGGTATTCTTTTCTTCTTGAGTTTGTTCTTGAATAATCATGATGTGCTGATGAAAGAATTGAATGTAATAACTTTCAAAGGTGTTCATCTTTTTATGTTTCTGTGCAGAATGTAATAAGGGCATTCATAGTGGTTCCCATATGTCCATATTCATGTGCACCGTGTAGGATATGGTAGGCGTATGCTGATTGTCGGTTGTTGGATGTGATGTAACAGATGTGTTCTTTGAATCTTAATTCTAATCTACATCTGGTTTGCCACAGAATATACAAGTTAAAAATTTTAAATATTGCTTACATGTATTATTTGTATGATGCTCAAAGAATTCTACAAATGAGTAAAATGAATGAGAAAAAAAAATATTTAAGTGGTATAATTTTAAATTGCACCCAGTTATTTCTTAGATTCTTGATATTACTTGGTAAACTATTAAAGCTCTTCATAGCAGAATAAGAAATGCCTCTCTGAAAACATGAAAGATATAGGAAAACAACTGATTTTTGTTCCTGGCATCCAATCCATGTACACATAAGACACAACAAGAAAATCCAGAACACATGTATTTAAGATTCTTACCACCACTAACACCATCTGTGGAGAAAATTGTGAGTCTTCATGGGTTTAAGTAAGTTTACAAACAATGAAATATAAATGTATCATATAGTCAATGTGGATCATTATGGCATGGTAGTGCATCTCACCAGTAGTAACTGTGATAGGCTTTAAGAAGTGCTATTTATCCAATAAAGTGGATGAGACTGATAGATGGATGTTAATTTGGTTCAAGCCCTTATGGTCCCAATGCATCTAGGCCTTATAGACGGGCCCTTTGTGCCCCATAACCTGATGTCAGCTCAGGAGAGCCCTGTCCCTTTACCGAAGTTCCAGATGGCTTCCAGACTTAAAATCTTAATGTCCCCCGGGTCCAAGAAAGGAATCCAGATATACTATCCTTTTCTCTCAGAAAGTCCTGGCAAGTGAAGGCCCTCCAGGTTCCCCAACAGGGCCCCTGTGGAGAGAGATACCCGTTTACAGGGCATTTTTACATGTCCCTAGATATATCTCTTTAACGTATCTTTCGGGGTTCCCAGTAAAGGAGCCTTCCCTCCAGGTCCCCCTCAGGGAGTCCCCTCGGAGACAGATGCCCGTTCCTAGAGCCCTCCTTCATTCATTATTCGAAGTCCCCGGTATACAAGCCCCCCTCCTGATTCCGTGTTCCCCTTGGACATAAAGGGGCCCCTAGGGAGAGAGATGCCCCTATCCGGAGCCTTTCTTAACATATCTTCCAGGGTCCCCAGTACAGGAGCCCTCCCCAGAGGTCCTCCGCACTGAGCCTCTTCAGAGAGAAATGCCCCATTCCTAGAGCCTCCTTCATCCTTCTCTCAAAGTCCCTGGTAGGTGAACCCCTCTCCAGATTCCCCAGCGGGGCTCCTATGAAAAGCGATGCCCATCTCCAGAGCCTTTTCTACCTATCCAGGGTTCCCACCAAGGGAGCCCTCCCTCCAGGTTCCCTTCACAGAGCTCCATACACAGAAACGCCCCCACATCAAGCCCCTTTCAGTCATCTCTCAAAGTCCCTGGTAGACAAGCCCACTCCAGGTTGCCCTACTAAGCCCCCATGAAGAGAGATGCCTGTACCCAGAGCCTTCCTTTCATAACCCAGGGTACCCAGTAAGGAGCCCTCCCTCGAGGCCCTCCGCAGTGAGCATATTCAGAGAGAGATGCCCCATTCCTAAAGCTCCCTTCTTTCATCTCTCAAAGTTCCCGGTAGAAGGACCCCCTCCCCAGGTCCCCCAACAGGACCCCTATATGGAGAGACACCCATCCCAGAACCTTCTTCCACACATAAACCCCCAGCATATGAGCCCTCTCCCAGGTTTCCCAGCGAGGCCCCCATGGAAAGAGGTGCCCATATCCAGAGCCTTCTTTTACACCTCCAGGTTCCCCTAACAGAGCTCCCGTAAAGAGAAATGCTCCATTTCCAGAGCCCTCCGCCCACTGTCTCTCACAGTTCCCTGTAAATGGACCCCCTGCCCAGGTTCCCCAATGGGATCCCTATGGAGACATCCATCCATAGAACCTTCTACATCCTATCCCCTGAAAATTCATCTTTCCCTCAGAGTCTCTGGTAAGGGAGCCCTCTTCATGTTCCCTAACAGGGTCCCGATGGACCGGGATACTCTGTCACCAGAGCCACTGGTCCATTCATTCATTCATTCATGTCTGCCGGAGTCTCCAAAATGGAGCCCCTCCTACATATGGGGAGAAACATAAGGTCACCGTCCACGGAGCCCCACACAGATGGAAGGCCTACATACAATGGGGTGCAGCCTGGTTCCCCAAGGGGATCATTAACGACACTGCTGTCTCTACCCCAGTGCCATGCAGCCCTCGGCACAATACCTTCCACCTTGGCTGGGTAGACCAGAGCCTCGTTAGCCAGCATGAGTCATAGCAACCCCCATCAGGGTATACCCTCCACAACTGTTACTGCCTCCCACGTGACCTATTGTAGAGTATGAATCTACGATAACCTGAGGTACGGATGAGGGGTTGGATTTATGCGAGGCGGATGAGACTGATGATGATATGTTGTGGAATGACAGTGAAGAGGATGGGTATGTCAGGAGTGAGTGTGATGACGATGAAGGCACTGACTGTGAAGATGGAGACAAGTGACACTGATTGGTAGAGGTAGACAGATGATGATTTGCAGCTACAGCCAAAACATGTAGCTGTAAAGAACTGATACAACTAGTGTTGTGTGTGACTGACTTAATACATATACCTGTGATTTGTTAACACCAGCAAGTATGTGTCATCTTAGAAAAGGACGTTAGTTAGCTTTAAAACAGTGACACTGATTGGTAGAGGTAGACAGATGATGATTTGCAGCTACAGCCAAAACATGTAGCTGTAAAGAACTGATACAACTAGTGTTGTGTGTGACTGATTTAATACATATACCTGTGATTTGTTAACACCAACAAGTATGTGTCATCTTAGAAAAGGACGTTAGTTAGCTTTAAAAATTTGAGGGCAATGTTAGGATTGTACTGTGAAATTCAATGCTTAAGAGGTCTAAGTGAACATAATTTGTCAAGGATCGGGGACAGGATAAGTGTATATAGGGTTTTGGTGGGGAGATCTGATGGAAAGACACCACTTGAAAAACCTAGGCATAGATGGGAGGATAATATTTGAAGAAGTGGGATGGGGAGGCAGGGACTAGATTGCTCTTAATGCTCTTTGCGGTTCCATACATGTACAATGTGGAGTATTTCTTGACTAGCTGTGGACCTGTTAACTTCTCAGGAAGAACTTTGCTCCATGGAGTGAGTGAGTGAGTTAGTCGGTTGGTTAGGTGTAGCCAGTGGGCCACTCCCCAACATTTTGGTTGCTCACAAGTGTAGGGGTTTTCAGAATTCAGTGAGAGTTTTTAGTGTGAAAGTTGAGAGTACCAATCAGATTTGAGTCTATGGATATTTAAATTTAGCCTATGGGCACTTTCTAACTTCATATTCAGCCAAGAGGGAAAGTTTTAGTTGGGAGAAGACTTCAGAAATGCGAGAACGCAGCAAGTAAGCACAGTTATAGGTGCATGTTACTCCTCTTCCCTGATGGCATGTTCCACTCCTCTAACAATGCCACAAGAAATAACTTGTGCCTACATCTCCACTCCCATGCTCCCTCTGCAAATTGCAGAAGCCCCCCACCAACTGAACTTTCCCTACTGAGTAATCAGAATCTTTGGGAGTGGCCTGCTGGCAAATTATGAGTGCTTAGACCTGTCAGGTATTGAATTTTACAACATGATTCGAACTTCCAATTTTTACAGCTAACTAATATCTTGTCATTAACTTCACCTTTCACTGAGACATGCTGCAGTCTGTTGACTACAGTCCCCCAGCTCAGACTGCCACTTGCCAGATGGCTGAATTAATTTTGGAATAAGAAATGAAAGAAATTCCAGTAACTTGTTACATCTGTCTATACCTCAGCCTGGACTCGAACCTAGACAGGCGACAAAGTTTGGGAGGAGCTTGCTGCCTCCATCTTCATGGTAGATGAAGAAGACTAATGTTGGAAAATTAGTTGCATTATGCAGAGAAAGGGCTGGTCAGTCTCAACATTCAGTTTGGGACTCAGGCCTTGTTCAACAGTATAATGAAGAGGGTCTTAAAATTTCGATTAAAGTGAATGATAATGTTTCAACAGAAGTGTTTAAGGCAGTCATCTGCAGAAGTATCTCCCACCAGCACAGAAACAAACCTGCTGGTTATCCATATCAAAGGTGGTAAAGGACTCAATGCTGTGTTGAACTTCATGACCTGTAAGTCTTCTTGACACAACTGGCAGGCTGGTGGAAAATATTATTGTCGTAGGGATCCTAAGTGAAGTGGAAACTGTAGGACACTGCGTGACAGTTAAGATTCTGAACCAGTCACAGCTTTCCTGGATGCGGTAAAGGCCTTCATCACAGTATGGGTTGAGGGTCCCCTCGGCAGCTAATCATCCTCAACTTTTGGCTGGTAAAAAATATACTGTCCTACTGCTATTCACAGGTGTTTCGAACATCCTTCCACTTAGCCAATGCAGGGAACAGATTACCAAACACGATGGCATATCACACCATTTTTCTGTTTTCTGCTTTCTTCACTGCAGCACTGTGTTCTGGTTATTATGATGCTGTTCCTTCCCTTTCTTAGATGAACACAAGATTTCAACACTTCCATTTTTTTTAACTCTTCAAGGGGCACTTGGTCACACAATCTAAAAAAAAGCACAAACTGTTTAGACTGCGTTGTTTGAACATCAAATACATAAAGTTTATTCTAATATTGTATAATATGAAGCTGTTCAGTTCTTGTGCACGAGTGTCAAATGTGGCTACTCATTCTGATTTAGGATGATGTAACTGTTGGGGGAGGGGGGGGGGGGGGGGAGTGGTCAGTAAAATGTCCGGATCTATGAAGGTAAAGTAAATGGGGAATGAAAGGTATATAACAAGGAACTACAGTGACTTACGAGTATGTAACTCACCAAGCACAGCGTGTATCAAAATGATTGGAGCGGTTTCAATCTGCCATTATGGCTTTCGAAACGCACGCAGAAGCAAGTCCCCACGTGGAACGAAACAGCAGGTGATCAAGTTTTGTGCGCATGCGCTATCCCATTCCCCTTTTCTCTCTCGGTCTGTGATGTAACAAAGCGATTATGGCGACTCCGGAGCAGAAAGCGTTTTGTGTGCTGCAATTTGTGAACCATGAATCAGTTTTTCTGTTCAGCGGGTATTCCGGCGACAATTCAACATTGATTCCTCATCTCCCAATAGCATTAGACGCTGGTATCAGCAGTTTCAGACAACAAGGTGCCTTTGTAGAGGAAAAAGCGCAGGACGGCCGCGTGTTTCAGAAGAAAGCGTGGAACGAGTGAGAAAGCCTTTTCTTCGCAGTCCGAAGAAATCTGTGCGCCGTGCGAGTCGTGAATTGGAGATGTCGAGTATGACTGTGTGGATGGTGCTGCGAAAGATACTGCACATAAAGCCCTACCGTCTTCACTTGTTGCAGTTTCTGAAATAGACAGACCACATCGACCGAAGTTACTTTTGCATTAAGATTCAAGATGCAATGACGGAGGAAGGTTTTCTTGATCGTGCTGTGTTTAGTGATGAGTCTACGTTTCATATCAGTGGGAAAGTGCACAGACATAATGTGCGTATATGGGGTACTGAAAATCCTCACGAGATGGTGCAACATGAAAGGGTTTTCCCAAGATCAATTTTTTTTTCGCAATGTCCACACGAAAGGTTTATGGGCCTTTCTTTTTCCGCGAAGACACTGTAACGGGAACAAGTTATCTGGAAATGCTACAGACATGGCTCTTCCCTAGACTGCAGGAAGATGAACCAGAGGACTTCATTATACAGCAGGATGGTGCTCCCCCGCATTTTCGTCTAGACGTTCGTCGCTAGTTCAACGACGTTTTTCCGCATCGATGGATCGAGCGGGGTTCTCATGAGGACTGCATATTTTGTCCGTGGCCTGCACGGTCTCCCGAATTAACCCCTTGTGACTACTTCGTTTGGGGTTACGTGAAGGACAAAGTGTTTGTGCCACAACCCGTGAGCCTACCTTATTGAAGACCAGAATTGCCGCGACTGTGGAGACCATCACACCTAACTTGTTGATCAGAGTATGGCAGGAATTGGACCATCGCCTCGATGTGTGCCGTGTGACGAAGGGTGCACACATCGAACATTTGTAGGCATGTATCATAAACTAGTAGATTTACTCTTTCATTTCTACTAGTATTTATAAGTCTGTTCACCATACTTGTGAATATAAGCAACCTCCAAACCGCTACAATCATTTTGATACACGCGGTATACTCACAGGCAGTAAAATTTGGGACATCAAGTATGCTGAGATGGGAAAACAAACACATACTGAACTTTAGTGAGACAACTTCCAAGAAAGCAGCAATAAGTAATTCTGAAAAATAAAGAATAGAGCGAAATTACAGGGAGTATTCTGGAGCTAAATGAATTGACACATGATACCAGTAAGCATGAAGATTAAAGTAAATGTCATATTCTTCAGAAGAGAATACGTGGTCCGACACAAACAAGACGAGACTGTGCCTGTAACTCTTTCTATTTAAAAAATTTAGGAAATCAACTATGACCGCCTTCAAAATAGTTCCCTTCTGAGTTGGCACACAGCTGCATACGATGCTGCCAATGTTCAAAGCAATTCTGCAGGTCATGTTCTGTAAGGCTGTTGAGGATCTCCGTCGTTTTTGCTTTCACATGTTCTACCGACACAAAATGGGTTCCTTTGAGCACTGATTTGATATTTGGGAAGAGGTAGAAGTCGCAGGGAGCGAGGTCTGGCGAGTAGGGTGGGTGCTCAAGCACAGTGATGTTTTTATTAGCTAAAAGTTGCTTCACAGACAGTGCGTTGTGGGCTAGCGCGTTGTCCTGGTGACAGCAGTTTTGGAACCATTTTTGCACAAACCTTTCTCATGTTTAGTTCTTCCCTTAGAATTAGTCGAACACTTTCTTGTCCAAATTGACTTCCTCAGCTACTGCTTGAACACCCAACCTTCGGTCTTTTCGAGTCACATCTCGCACTTTTTCAATGTTGTCATCGGTAACAGCTGTGCGTGGACGGCCTGGGCGATCGTCATCTTTCACGCTTTCTCTGCCTTCCGAAAATCGTTTGTGCCATTCAAACACGCGTGCGCGAGACATGCAATCTTCACCGTAAGCCTCAGTCAATAATTGAAAAGTTTCCGTCACGGATTTTTTAAGTTTAACAAGAAACTTGATGTTAACTCGTTGTTCACTTTTGCAGTCCGACATTTTCCGACCGAGGATAAGAACACGACTATGTTTGAAGATGCGTCCACTTGTGCTGAGTAAAGCGATCAAGCTGAACCTTGTAACACTGTGACAGGTCAGAACATGTTCTATAGCCGTCTGTTTGTCTCTCCCCTCCCACTCTTGGTTCCCGAGCTATAGGGTTAGTCTTGTTTTTTTTTTGTCAGACCACGTAAACACATTACCAATTGAATTCAGATACTCAAACCAAAAGGAAGGAGCAATTTGGTAACAGGCTGTATAAAACATAAAAGTCAGTTTATTAAGTTTACACAATATGTCTGGATGGGCCAAGTTTACAGAATATGTCAATATGGGCCTGTTTATAGCACAGACAGAAATAAAAAAGTTGGAGACAAGTGAAAGAGAAGGTGTGGAAGAAGAAAAATTAGAAGATAATGAGTGGATGAGGTGGGAGAAGGCCTGGATGGATGAAAAGGAAGTGGCAAGAGATGAAGCAAGGGAGCAGGTCATGCAGAAAGATACTGGGAGAAGACAGAAAAGGTGGCTGTATAAAGGTGTGGGATGGGACATGTGATAAAAGTATGACAAGATGAACCCAAAAAAGGAGAAATGTGAAGGAAAGAGGCAGACAAAATGATATACACTGTCTCACAAACACTGCAACAACAGATCCTTGATGTTTAAATTTCCAAACCCTGCTTACACATAAAACCTCTTTCTGTAATTGGAGTGGCACCTCATTGAGTTCATGGGGTGTAAAGCAGCTGCTTTATCTCCCTCAGCTGCTCATACAGCTCAGCATCCTGTTATGTGAATGCAAAAGGAAAAGAGAAACACAAAAGAACATTTAGGATGGAAGAGATAATTTTACCTAAACATATGTTCAGGAGTAATATAAAATTGGATATTATATTTGACAAAATGGTTCAGTGAGATTCAGAGAATGTATAATTTGGGTGGTTTTTGAGACCGCTCTAAAATGATAATGTACATTTGGAGTGTCTAAGTGTTACATTATTTAACCCTTTAAACGCCGAGTCAAATTCCATCTGCCATCTGCTGGCATTATTAGGAGCTCACCATATTCTACACGTTAGCAGGATAAGGGTTAAACCACTATTATTCATAAAAGAATCAAAAGCAAAAATGATAACACAGTTTTCACTACTAAAAATCAAATGTGCATCCTTTATATTGCAACAGTTATCAAAATGAGAACAACATTCAAGCATATTTTATGTTGTTTGTACTGTGCATGTTCTTACAATGTATACATCATCTAACTAATGCACACTGATACACTGCTAATGATATACATTAGCTCCCGCATGTTTCGGCACCCAGGTACCGTCCTCAGAGAATAATATTCAAGCATATATTGTGTTATGCTTTCAGTAGCTAATGTAATAATACATTTTTTATGTTTCTATATTTCTAGGAGCTTTCTAAATTGCATATGTTACTTATCCTCAAAATAGTATAGTAACAAGCCTGCTGGTTGCAAAACTGAGGAATATTCAGGCAGCTGCGATTACACTGTACAACAGATTTAAACTTTTTTGTGCCCTCTGAATAAAACAATGTGATTTTAGTTGTTCTTAAGGAGATGAGTCTGGATCTGCAAGTAAAAATGTCCTATCATGTATTGTTTCCAAGAAGCACAGCTTTTAATGCAATTATCAATACACAAAATTTTCACAGACTCAGTACAAATTACTTTACATGTGGACAACTTTAAAATGTCTTTCTTGATCTTTTTCTTTTGTAGCCACTTTCTGGGGTTTCTGTCACTATAGACCAACAGTATTCTGCAAGCATACCACAGTACCTTCTTCCCATGAACTGTTTTTCCATGATGGAAATGTCTTGGTCAAATCTTTCACCATGTTCATTGCTAACTTTTCCCAAGTTTTGAGGGAAATGGTCAAGATGAGAATCGAAAAAATGGAGCTTTAATTACATGTTGCACTTCATAAATTGTAGACACTTTATAACATTTCACTAACAATTTCTCTACAGTTCTCAGCTTTGTGTTTCCCAAGAAGGTTAGTGCACATTGACTTGAGAGCATTCCATGCTGCCTTTTCAGTATTGCTTAAAGTGCTGTGAAAGTCCAGATCCTGTATAAACCCTCATATCTGTGGACCAATAAAGATTCCCTCTTCCACTTTAGCCTCACTCAATTTGGAGAACTTGTTTCTCAAATATGCAAAAGCATGTCCCTCTCTGTCCTGAGCTTTAACAATGATCTTCATCAGCCCTAGATGAATGTGCAGAGAGTAGAGATACACATCTTGAGGATTCACTAATGGTTCACAAGAAATGTTAATTTTTCTGGAGTGAAAGTACGTCACTGAAGCCAGTCTTTATGTACCTAGTGATGTTTCTCATCGTGATTGTCCCATTTACATGAGAAAGAGCAGTATTTACTGTAACCTTGGTAACATACCAAGTAACAGTTCCAATACCTTCAAATCTCCACATATCTTCCACTTGTACTCGTCATAGTCCATGCAGTTGAGCAAAGTAGTCATGCTTTCACGAGACTTCTTTGTGTGAAAGGAGTATGCTAGTGGAACAAGAGGATAAATGTTGCTGTTGTGAAGAACTGCCTTTAAACTAATTTACAATGAGTCAATAAAAAGCTACCACTTGTCTGGGGTATGGATAGGACCCAATGCTCCAAACAAAACATCTGCATCATTACAATACACAACTGCTTCTGCAAACAAGAAAAACTTTTCAAAATCACCCTGTCATCTCCAAAAGGAAACGACTTTAGCACCTCTTTGTATTAGATTTCACCCTTGGAGTCATGAAGCCAACAACTTTGTGTTTTTGAAAGGAAGTTCCCAACAAGATTATTAACTTCTTAGAGATGAGGCATCATTGACATTAGTGGAAAAAAATTCTGGATCCTGGCGAGCTATCCTGACCGCAGCTCCATGCCTGTTGTCTGAGAAGCCCTCCTCATCTTCATTATCAGTGGTCCAGTCACTTGGAGGTTTTGGAATAGGGAAACCGTCATGAGGGACTGGCCGTATTGCTGGGAGCAAATCTGGGTACCAAATACGATGTTTAGATTTTGCAAAGAAACCTTTCACATTGGTCCAACAGAACTAACTGTCCCTGATGCTTTTGGGGGGGG
>Ga0268261_10004204_pt1 | contig 10754 bp, 5 predicted proteins | sample TergutNc150P1_FD_190353 | JGI IMG/M metagenome (GOLD analysis project Ga0268261, IMG submission 190353) | Nasutitermes corniger P1 segment gut microbial community from laboratory colony in Florida, USA - Nc150 P1 (SPAdes) (version 2) | ecosystem: Host-associated > Arthropoda: Insects > Digestive...
AGGCGGTCCAAGACGGCATGCGTATATCAAGTTAGCCGACTCCAATCGAATGCAGGACGTGCTTCAAACGACGAAAGAGCAAGCAGAAATCAGACATGACACCGGAGAAATATCCATGGTGCGGATCGACGTGGCAGGGATAGGCACAAGGCGTGTTAGAATCGCAAACCTCCCTTCGGAGGTGCCCGACGGCATGCTACGGACGGCCCTCTCCAGATATGGTGAGGTCAAGGAGATCCAGGAAAAGAGCTGGTCGCGCCCATACCGGTACCCTGTAGCGAACGGCATTAGACTAGCAGTGATAGCCCTAGTAAAACATATACCCTTTCACAGAACATTGGCCGGGAATACAGTTTTGGTGTCGTACGAGAGGCAACCAATGACCTACTATGGATGCAACGAGGCTGAACACATATATCAGGGATGCCCAAATCGGAAGAAAGAGGGAGAAGCGGAACCCGCAGCGCACCCAAAATGTGGGCAGACGTCGCGGCGAAAGTGACGATGAATCAGCGGCCTGATACGGAGGCGGGGAAGGAGGGGGCGCTGAACGGAGGGCAGGCAGGACATGCCAACGGAACACAAAAGGAGCAACAGGACGCCAGCCCCGAGGAGGGAACGTCTACGGCACAAGGGAGTCGAAGTGGCCCGAGGGACATGGGCGGGTAGCGCCACGTGTGGGAGAAAGCAAGAGAAAAGCGACACACCAACCCCAGAAGCTGTATTCAACGCAGGCGACGCAATGGATTGCGGGGGAGAGGTGATGGGTACCTTGCACGACGAATCGAAGATTCAACTATTGAACAACACAGTACAGAATGAAAACGGCTCACCCTTTGCCGGGCAGGGAATAACAGGAAAGAAGGAAAGCACGCATGAGAAAGGTAATGGGAGAGCAGAAAGTGAACCCTCCCAGTCAGACGACGAGATGAGGACACCCTCCCAACGACGAGACCTAAGCGGACAAAAAATTAAAAGTGGAGAGGGGTGGGGAGCAGTCCCAGGAAAGGAAACTGCGAAGAACGAGGAACATACTCTCAAAGAAAGTATAAGCAAAAACACCGGCCAGGTTAACCTCCCAATTAAATGAAGAACATTCTCTAGAACACGGATGGAGACGTTGGATGAGCTTTTCTGAAAGCAGGAAATGGACATTCTCTTCCTACAAAAAGTCACGCATCATAACTTCGACACGCTTCGCAGATACACGGCCTACACCAACGTGGGTACATCAATAAGAGGTACAGCAATGATAACGAAAGAACTAGCCATCAAAAACTTTACGGGGCTACCGCCAGGCCTAGGCATAGCCGCGGACTTCCAAGGATATTGGCTGATCAATAACTATGCACCATCCAAAACGGCGAGGGGACAGGAACGAGAGAGTTTTTACAACAGCGAACTCACATACCTGCAGCGTTTCGTTCTGTCCAACATGATCTCAGGGGAAACTCTACTTGTGTACTCGACAAGGCCAATTTCACGGGTCAGTTCAAACATACCAGAGCTTTTGGTTGTATTTTCCGCGGATTCGACCTGAACGTCATGTGGGAGATGGACCATTCAAGGAGTATTTTCACACATTACACCCTGCTGGGAGCGTCAAGACTGGACCGTATATATACCACGCGGATTCTGAGTGCCCGGAAGACAGGGGTGGAAACGGTGGCTGCGGCCTTTACGGGCTATCTCACAGTGATACTACCCTTGTCCTTGGATACACCCATTGAACGTAGAGGCCGGGGCTTCTGGAAAATGAACATCACACTCCTGAACTACATGGTCTTAATAGATACGTTGGGACAGCAGTGGGCGCAATGGCTGAACCAGAGGAACCATTACCCAGACCGAACGACGTGGTGGGGAGCTAAACCAAAAAATTGCCATTTTTATATAGGATGGGGCCGAGCGCCATCGGGACCAAAGGAATATGGAAAACCGCTACTATGCGTGCAAATATGACGTTTTGAGGAACAATACGCCACACAGCGAAATAGTGTTTAAACAGTTGAAAGTCAAGATAGCGAGATTGCACATTTTGAGACCGCAGCGGGTAATGATAGACAACTAAGACCAAAACATGATTCTGGGAGAAAACCCACCCCTCTTCCACCTCCTCAAGATGCGGGGCGTCGAGAGTCCCGGATAATCCACAACGTGCAGGATGAGCAAGGAGGCACCCAGACGTCAACGGAGGGCATAGTGTACAACTTTGCGACCTTCCTGAGGCGTAAGTACGAGCCCTTTGCGAGTGTGTTACCTACATAGCGAAGGCGGGAAAGAAGGAGCTACCGACACTCTGGAAGGATGCCCTCGATGAACCAACCACGTTAGAAGAATTACGTCTCGCTGTGGGAAAAGGGGAGGAAACAAAGCACCAGGTCGAATTCTACAAAGTCAACTGGGAGACAATTAAGGACGGGGTACAAAACAAGATGTATATAGGGGGCGAAGTCACTGAACAACAGAAACATGGTGTGATAATATGCACACTCACATCAAGAGGCCCCACTAAGCCGAAAGACCTTCGGCCAATCACTTTGTTGGACAACGATTACAAACCGATGGCTCGAGTTATTGCTAACCGACTTCGACCGATGATGCCAGAACACTTATAGCCGAGTCAATACTGTGATATGCCAAGGAACACCATTTTTGAGACAGCAGCAACAATGCGAGCTGCAACGGAGCTTGCAGAAGTGACACGAGTACCGCTGTGTGTTCTGTCCCTGGAATTCCAAGAGGCTACTGACAAAGTATCTCACATCTATCTCTTCAACATTCTGAAGTGCTACGGGTTTAGTAAACGCTTTATAGAACGGATCCTACGCATGTACGAAAACGCCGTATCATCCGTACAAGTAAACGGACATCTGTCAGGCTCATTTCCTATACGGTGTTTAGTCGAACAGGGATGCATGTTGCTCTTCGCACTGTGCCTAAATCCACTGCTCAGAATCCTACTCGTCATCATGATTGGGCGGCGTACTCACAAAACCGCTGTAGTGGCCTATGTGGACGACGTCATCCTCTTTGTGACAGCCCCGGAGGACATACCAATAATAAGAAAAGCCATACAGTGCTGAGAGGATATCGGGAGCACGCCTCAACACCAGAAAATCCAAAGCATTGGCAGTTGGTGCGTGGAATTGTACCGCGGAAATATTGGACATCCCTCACTACGATGAAGTAAAGATTCTGGGCTTGTGCATCAGAGCACTGTGGAGAAGTCATCTACCATAAGTTGGACGAAAATAACGGCCAGAGCACTGGAGCAAGCACGGGAATCTTACGGAGAAAACTATGCCTGCCCCAGCGAATACATTATGTACACTTACTAGTAAAAATTTGGCACACGGCACAGGTCTTGCCAGCCCCCAGTGCATGTTACGATGGTTGAAATCGGCGGTACCCGGATACTTTTAGATTTGGGGCCGCTAGGGGCTGGGCGCTTGCGCTGTCTGTAACGTTTCACCCTCCGACTGGTGATGTTTACTCTCCTTCCGCCCCTTTCCACGCTTTTGCATGTCTCCACCATATTTGGTCTCCTCCCTCCCCTCCGGTTGTACGTCACCTATGTCCATCGTCCGCACCGTTGTTCTGTGCCGCACTTCCTTCGCCACACTATTCATTGCCTCCTCCCCTAAACGGTCCATCGTGTCATCATCGTTCGGCTCATGTACCGGGGTCGCATAACTCCTATGTCCAGTGCCCTCTCCTTTATTCCCTATTACCTGAAAGGCCTGTTCCGTCTGTTTTCTTCTTTGGACGGGGGTTGTCCTCCCTAATGGCGTGCCACTATATTCCCCGCTTAGTAGTGCCACCTCTGCCGCCAACGTCCCTACTTCGAAGTCCTCTGGCATCGACCCTTGCCGTCCCTGATCCCCTTGCCGCCACATCTGCCCATGATGTCTTAATGTTTGCGTTTGCCTCTTCCCTTTTTCTCCTACGCCGTTGACAGTCTTGATTTAAATGCCCGGTTTAATTACAACCTGAACAGTTCGTGAGTTGCCCCTCATAGATATCAAGGTTCGATATCCCGCTATTACGAAGTGAGATGAAATAAGGTGAGATAGACTGACCGCCGCAATTCGGATGCCGTTGATCACTGGGTATCGATAGGCACGTGACAAGTTTTCTTCCTGCACTTCTTTGACCTCCCCGTATCTTCGCAGTCCCATCCGTACGGCTTTGTCTCGAACTTCTGGAGGAAGATTTGCTATTCTTACGCGCCTTGTCCCCAGGTCCGCCGCTTCTATCCGCGCCTTCGAGATTACATCTTTATTATGCCGGAATTATCCACGTTCTTTGGTTGACGTTAGTGTTTTTTGCTTTCTATGGTAGTCAAAAAACTTTATATAAGCGTGTCGTCTGGGGTCGTCTATTTGAACCATGGCCAATTTTTTCTCCTGTGAGCACATTGTGTCCTATATCCACTTATGAAGAACGTGCGCCGTTATTCGAGGGCTTTGGGGGTCGAATGAACAATCTAGCGCGTTTTGCATTTAATCATCATTACCCTTAAACTCGTCCCACACAATTTCTATTCAAAACACCAGTGGCAGTAAACAAACTACACTGCGCTTTCACTACACCGAGGCTCGCTACATGATAACACACTCATCACTCGGCACAGTCTTCCTTCTCCGGGTCTCGAAGCATACTGGACTCGAACTAACGTAGTGTACTTTCGAACAGTATTGCTATTACGCCCAAACTGTCTCGGCTACGCCTGCTACATGTAAAAACAGCCGTATCTTCAGCCATCTCTAGCCGCAGAGCTAGCTAGCCGTACGCCTGGGAAAATTAATGAAGTTAAATTCCTATTCACAAATATGGGGAAAGTAAAACAACTCGAATTGTGATGGCAACGGTATGTCACGTGACTTCCTGTCCAGGACTTAGAAAACTTTAGGCCTCTTGATTTTTGTTGAAGAGAGGGTACGTTTATTGCGGTAGAACAGAAACAGCTCCTTTCACTTCGCTTGAGAAATGGTGCCTCTTGCCGTCTACAAGAAAAGAGTGAAACTATGGCAATTATAATTTAGGAAACCTATCTCCGTGTTAGGCTGTGCCCAACTGTGAGTAGTATTATTCGAATGGTAACTTTTGAGGAGAGAGACAAACACGATGCTTGAGGGGTCTGCTAGAATTCTTCAGGAGGCAGCTGTTAATATCGGATTTGTCTGCCAATTGAGAGCAGTCTGTGAAGAACACAGTATGTGGGATGTAAAAATCAGAGGTTTAAGCAAACGGTATTTCATAACCCTCCAATAATAATTAACAAATTAAGAGTACATAACGTGCTGCACTGATGCCAGTGGACCGTTTGAATGACACTCGAAGATTTTACCTTCCTTTCGACTGTTGATTACCCTCCACCCAATTTTCGATTTAATTAATCAGCTTAAAGGTTTTGTATTTAGCGAATATTATCACGTGATAATAACTATTCTACCAACTAACTAATGAACTACACAACCAAATCCGCGGGAGAGAGTTTTGCTTGAGGAGGCGAAATTTCTTCATCTAGTCAAGAAATTCGCCGCATTTTGTGGAATTTGAAGGTTCATTACCATCTCTACTTGAGCACACCACCTGCCTCTAGCCTGAGCCAGATAAATCTAGTCAATGTCTTCCATCGTCTCGTGAATATTACTGTGTCAATTTTCGAGTGAACATAATGGGCAGTTGTGTACATATTGCAGGAGGCTGGACTTGAAAGTGTGACAGCTCGAGGGAGATTTAAAGGACATAGATTCTTAAAACATCTCTATAGCCTCATGCACAATATTTTATTGCCAAGGTGTACAATCAGATTCTTGTCGTACTATGTTGGCGGGCGGTGGCCACCCTACCACCGACAACACTAAGTTAAAAGGCATCGCTGCCACCATTTGAAAAAACCATGTAGGGTTCCAGGTTTATTGTAATTTAATCACTACAGTATCGATACATTAACAAAGAAGGTTAATATCCAAATACTAAGGTAACATTTGCAATACAACAAACTATTTATGTGGAACAATTGAAAATAGTACCATAACATATAGATTAACATTTTCCTAGAAAATGAAAAGCTTGATCACCACCTTCCGATGCAAAACTCCCCTGCGGTTGTCCAATTTGAAATACAATTTTTGAAAATGCAGAAAGAAATAAAAAGAAATATATCACTGAGCAATTTTACACACTTTGTTTCTGTTCTATATGAAGATATCCACACTCAACTTTCATTATTAAATCAATAGTGAAACCCACATCTCGTAGTCGTACAATTTTAACCACTTCCTACGCGTCTGCTTCCATCGGAGTTTCGGAAAAGAATCCTGTTCAACTGCCGCTTCGCAAACCCCCACACACATTCTCATCATTAGTCAGCAGTTACCTTTGTCACCTAGCAACAGTTTCCTGCAGTTTCAGCTGTTTTGCTGTTGTCATGTGAAGGACAGGTGATCCAGCCTTTCTGTTTTTCTAGCTGAGGAAAGTAGCTGTTCACCACAGTCTGCTGTCGGCATATGTAAAATAAAATTAAATTAAAAAAATAAATTAAATTAGCATTTTTCCTGGGGGTAATACAATATTTTGAGATAAAAACTGAATTAGTTTTGTTACAGTAACCGGGTTATTATGCGATTCAATTCGTAGAAGACATCAGAATTAACCTACTTTATATTAATTTGCCCTGGTAAATAACATTTGTATAGTATTTGCATAATTATTTGACACGTTTACAGAATCCATAAAGGATTCAAAAACAAATTCCTAAATTTAATTTACAATACCTTTGAGACATTTATATTATACTAGTTAGTTTTTTAATACAAACAAATTTGACAGTATTTGCAAAGAAAGCAAAGTAACTTTTCTTAAACTGCTTGACCCTGAAGAGAAAGGTATTAGGATACTTTGAAATGACGGTGACTATTTACAAGTCGAGAAGCGTAACATCTTATAAGATTTTAATATTCAAGGTAACAAATGCAGTAAGATATTAAGTTGACACTACCTATAAGCTGGAACACCCACCCACCCTCTCTCACGGAAATAAAGATTTAAATCTGGTTAATTACATATGTTGCGTGAAAATACACGAGTAAGCGTAAGCATAGTTCCATGCATTTCTATACCCGGTATAATATGGAAATAGGTGGCCAGTTTCGTGTATAGTTCAACGCACTTTTCCTACAATAGAACAGTCTGCAGAGGCAGTACGGAAGAAAGAATGGAAGAGAAATATTTCTGTCCTTTCCAGAAATCAAGCTTTGACTACCTTTCCTGCGTTAACACCCTGTCCTGAGACGACTTCCAAACTACTCATATATTCTTGTGCTCCGTAAGGTAGCAGAAGCTGTAGAGGTATATTTAATTAGCACTGCCAACAGGAAAAAACAAATACAAAAATAAATGGAATAAAGAGGAAATAATATTGAAGTAAAAACTCTCTTGTAGCAATATGGGACAAAATATTGTTGTTTTGTGACGAGAAATGTGAATTGCCATTCGTCATATGAGATGTTTAGACTGACATACGACAGAAGAGACCACAGGAAACTGGGATCTAATGGAGGATATAGAAGAAGAGGTTTTAAAATCCTTCTATAAACTTTCACACTTCAGTAAGTTTCGATTTGACGTTTTATTAAGTCGTTTTAATTATTTTTGTGCTCTGCAGTTGAAGTCGTATATTATGGAAAAGAAGTGAAAAGCTGGATTTTTATTATTTACTTCACGTTTAAACAATGGCGAGAATTAAAAATGATAAATTTGTTGTAACTTCAGACGATAACACGGAAGGAAATGAAAGAGGGAAAAGAAATAAAAGCAAAAAACCAGAGAATTTAATGAAATGGAGAGAACGGAAGGGAAGACTGGGAGAGAAATGTGTTGTTTTATGAAAGCCATATGAATCCTGCCGCAAAATGTGCTTTCTTTATTATTGCAGAATTGTGTAATTTGGAATTTATGAGGTTGTTGGTATGAACATTGTGCATCGTAATACCCATGTTGACTGTAAGGCGCGAAATTAGGAATGTGGACACGGCATGAAGTCAGAAATTAACATATATGTGGTTGGCTACAGTGCTGTCTGTAGAAGGTTTGGTGTCCTCTCGAGTTATATTCGTTTTGAGGGATATTAGAAGCAGTTGTTTGACTCCTGTTTTAGCCAAATGAACAACCCTGTTACCGGAGTAAGTCGAAATTAATTTACGTACAGGAAATTCAACTACAGAATCAAGAGAAATTTTCTCCAACCTGTCTGCCTAGAAGCCATTCAGGTTGTCGTCCCCACTTCTACCAGTTGCCACATCTTACGCCCTCTGTGTGTTTGTACGTATACTTGCATTGCGGTCTAGTTGTAGAGGGGAGCAGCTGGACAACTGTATCTGTTACCTTTGTCATTTTTTTAACTGATTCGGTTGTTTTGGTGTTTTGTAAGATAAAACATATTGCTGGGATTCATCAGATGTATATCATATGACATTGAAAAATTAGTGTCCTTTAGTAAGTGACGTCGTTTGGTCCGGTAGACTTTTGTCGACGTTTCAAGAAATTTCTACGGTCTCTACTATCAGGGCATGTTAGTGACAGCGCCAGTCTTATATATCCCTTTGACAGATTTGCAATATAATATGAAATGTCTGCACGCTTTTACAAGAATAAAAGAAGTCACGTCTCAGCAAAGAGCTGAATCCTCATAGTAACTGCTATGGCAAAATCAGATCTAACAGTTTTGTTCTCTGAATATGGAATCTTGACATCTCTCTAGATTGGTAGTCTAAATATATTTTACATTGTCAAAGTGGAATTATAGGGACAGAAGCAATAATAACTTTCTTACTTACTCCATGGAGCAAGAGTCCTTCTTGAGAAGTTGACCGGTTTTCGGCTAGTTAAATTATTCCCCGCATTTTATGTAACCCGAAAGTTCATTACCGCATTCACAAGTGCCAGCCATCTGTCCCTATCCTGAGCTAGCACGATCCAGTCCATACCCCCACATCCTACTGCCTGAAGATCCATCTGGAGAGGTCCAGGCGTATTTATGAATGTCTCGGTGCGGGAACTTCTTGCCGTTAACACCTAGATTTTTTTGATGTGGCAAAGTTTACTATTCTAACACCATTATCTTTACTCTCCTGATGTAGACTTTCATTCCAGTTGTTGGTTTGAAAATATTCTCTCTTCCCACTTTCGTATTAAAATCTCTTAATAAAGTTTTTATGTTACTTAAGAAAACATTAAAAAAAAACCTGCTCTAAATTATTCATAAAAACTCTCTTTTGAATCATCACTTTCCTCCTCACTTGGTGCATGCACATTCAAAACCATGATATTACCCCAGCGACCAATCAGAACTATATAAGACACCCTATCGCTAACAAACTCTACTTTCTTAAGTGCTGATACCATTCTGTGGTGTACAAAAAATCCTGTTCCTAATTAATCGATGACTGTCATTTCTTCTTTCATAGAAAAAATTATAATCTCCTGATCTGTGTTTCCTTTACCCCACCTAACCTCCTGCATACCACTAACTCTAATTTATATCTTGATAATTTCCTGGCTGCTGCTGTAAGGGAACCTGCCCTATACAGACTCCTAAAATTCCAAGTACCAAATTTCGTATCTCTTTTCCGTTGCTTAAGTCGTAACAGAGTATCAGTCCAAGTCCGAGGCCTTTCTTGCAAATGATACGTAACAGGATACGTTTTAACGATGAGGAGTTGTTAGCACTTCTCCCAAACTCCAAGCTGGAGGACCACCACTTGTCGGCTGTCCGCTACTGCTTATTCAATATATTCGCAGCCACCCTCCATATTGGAGGCCGTTCTTCCGTCCGCACTCTGAGGACGCCTCATGCCATGGTGACAGGGACCCACTTACCACACATGGGGAGAGAAGCAATAAGATACAATAAGAGCGGTTTTTGTCTCTTCAAAATGGAGCAGGGTCGCAAGTCACTTGTACTCTTCTGGATATTTTCCCCCATGGCGCGACTGCCCCTAATGCGTCAGGGCCTCTTTATTGTCGAGGATTCACGATCACGCTCAGAGACACCACACTCTGTATGGCCCCTGTTGACAAGCAATCAGCTAAACGCACAGACAACTACCTGAATACACACAACACTCACAAGGAAAAGGCATCCATACTCCGGGCGGAATTCAAAACGGCCATCCCAGCAAGCGAGAGGCCGCAGACCCACACCTTTGTCCGCGTGCCGACTGGTATCGGCTGTTCTGGGCATTGTGAACACTTATTTCCATAACCGAATAATATCGACACGCTAACCAACACACTTCCTGACATTTCTTGTTATTAGTTTTCAGTCGAGTTTTGTTGAGACTGATGTTTCTAGCATTCATCCTGAAGCTGCTGCAGAGCCGAAAAGTGAAACAATGATTATTTTGAGGGGATGTAATTTCTTTGTGGTTATATAATTTGCCGCATTGGAAAGGAGGACGTTGGACACAGTGGGCAAATTTTGGAATTACTTTGTGAATGTTGTTCATATGTTGAATACCTATACCACAAATTCTAACGTCCACATGAAAGACTGTAGCCCTACTTTGTAATACGATTGTACGTAGGGGGTTCAAATGAAAATTTTAAAAGTGCGACAAAAAATCGAAACACTGCTCGATTTTCCTGTAAGTTGGCAACAGTGTTACTCATGGTTTGAAGAGTTGCCGACAGGTGGCAGTACGATGGAGGAACGCAACACAACGGCGCAGCAGCAGTGTAAAATG
>Ga0268261_10004205_pt1 | contig 10753 bp, 3 predicted proteins | sample TergutNc150P1_FD_190353 | JGI IMG/M metagenome (GOLD analysis project Ga0268261, IMG submission 190353) | Nasutitermes corniger P1 segment gut microbial community from laboratory colony in Florida, USA - Nc150 P1 (SPAdes) (version 2) | ecosystem: Host-associated > Arthropoda: Insects > Digestive...
GCGACGAGCTGATCACTCGTCCAGAGGAGTCCTACCGACTGTGCTGCGTCGTTGTGTGTGATCTAGAAACATCAAGAATGGGTGCTCCATATATATATGACATTAGTCACCTAAGGGTTAAAATGGGACAACACTTTATACGAAAACCGACATATGTCACTTCTCGCGTATCAACCTTAATATTTATCGGAAAGCGAAAAGTGTCCTAACAGAACTAGAGGACGGAACATACACCCGACTCCGATATAGCCAACTCGTGTCTTACCCATATCTTACGCTTTTCAAGAGATTTAAACATGCCACAACTGTTAAGCTATGGGTACCTTGACTAACTTTAAAATTACTAGTTTCGTGATTGTGATGCCGTATAGTTTGGCACAAATTTAACAACATTTCAAAATAACCTGCTGCCTCCATCTTCGGAGTAGAAAAAAATATCATTCGACAGATATATCTAGCTCGCCTACTGAGTCTACCGACTGACAGTTATATTCTTATACCCTGAAGATGGAAGTAATATAACATGTTAATCCAATTGCAGTATATAACTACCACTCTACACGAAAACAACACCGACGACAGTGGGCTTCATGGTCACTGCTGTGAGAACCTCAAATTTCATTTCTGAACTCCTTTACACAAAAAAGGGGAGCTTGGAAGAAATTACGAAATTGCCTGGCAGGCAAAAAGAGACACAATTGCCACCATTAAGTAAAAATTAATATTCCATTACGAAGAAAAACTTGCCTGTTTGTCACTATAATGCCTAAACCAGTCAGTAAATACTGTCAGCGTAATTACGCTACTTCTATATTGTCCAGTTTCATGCCAATGCAGCCTCATTCGAGCCACGGTCTGAAGTTTCCAAATCACTACTCGGGCTAAGGCCAAGCAACAAGAGTACTTAGCCAGTCAAAAAATTCCCCGCCTCATAAAGAAGAATAAGTTTCACAAGAACCAGCCACAAGAAATCGTTACGAGCTACATGAACCAGATCACTGTTTTATGTAATGTTAAACCATTAAAGTATGTACCAACGTTTCGGAGGAACGTTTTTCTCTCATCCTGAAGGATTACGATGATGCTGGAAAGGCTGGTACATATCTACAAACAACACAGCCGCCACATTCCAGAAAGGGGTAATCTTCAGAGAACCTAAAATCTCACAAATTAATGCAGATTTTAAAATACATTTTAATATTACACTCCAACCTACGAGTGCCACAGCAGTCGACGTCCACTCAGAACTCGTCTACAAGACTAGCTGGTCCTGCTTTGCATCTTTACACTCGTTCGTAAAATTTTCTCTGGCTTATACCGAAACGGATCTCTTCAGTACACTTCGCTAGTGTTCGCATCGCCTGAACACAGCTAGTTGTACTTATTGTGTGCATGTGCATGCAGCAACCACGTTCAAACCTGTCAGAGTACCATAACGACTCAACGTGTAATCACGATCAACGAGAGGAGAAGGTTCCTATCGCAGTCAATCCTGTCAAAATCACGCCCGATTTACTCGTAAATTTCCCTTTCCGCCGTACATGTTCAAATGTTGGCAATCCAATGAACGAATTTTACCATCAGCCTATAGGATACTTCATTCCAATCTTGCAAAGCCGCATAGCTGAAATCGTTCAGTGGTGCCTTCATTAAAAACTGCGATGGCGACATGATCATCATAGGACATAACATACGGCGAAGAGTACAAACTATGAGGCTCCTCACTGGGTAGCATTCTCCAGCATCTTGTCACTCCAAAATACTCTCATCACCCAGTTCTCCAACACCTTCGAATGTCAGAAACTAGGCTTCCCAAAAATGCAAAGCTACAGTTAAAAATTCCAGTTTTGTATAATTTAGTCTTTAACAATTTGCTATCAAATGGCAAAACAAAAGCACTTTGAACTGAATGTTAGTACGCATTCCCTCAAACTAACCTTAAAGTTAATATCTTCGTTGCCTTCGTTCCCAAACACCTCCACTCTGGCATATTTTCGAAGTACTTATTGGTTGTCTGTGACAAATGCAATTTTATCCTGCAACCTGATGATCGGACGGGTGTTCAGAGCACGTTTTATCAGACTGGCCGAAAGTTACTGAGGATACCATCACCCTACAAGCCCACTATCTGTGTTTAGATAAATAAGTTTTTCATTTTGCAGGTCTTCATATGGGAACACCCATGTGGCAGTCCACTATTAATTCCCATTAAGAGTTACGCCAATGTCAACGAAACCGTGACGGTTAGAAAACCTTATCTAGGTCCAATAAATATTGTGCTATCAAGTACAAATCTCATCGCTCCACTTCAGAGTAAAGGAATGTGGCGGGTTTCAGGGCGGCGAAAATAACCAAACAAAGCTGGACGATGCCCCCGAACCGAAGATTATTTTGGCACGGATCTTGATGTGTGAGGGCGTTCGAAATGATTAAATAAAAAAGTCAGTCTTACGACGCTATACGCATACAGAAGCTCGGCAACTAAAAAAAAAACTAATCGATACATGACATTAGTCCAGCGACGCCTGAAACTGATCTAAATAACATTTACAACTTGTTTCTGTCACAAAAAACATACTGCCTCCAAGATACAAGTCAGTCAACAATTTAGGACAGCTAGTGGAAAGGCAAAAAACTTGACAGATCCCATATCTCCCTAGTTTCCACGAATAACTCTTCCACTGATCTATTCTAATATACGTGTATTATACCAGCATACATCATAAATTCAGTTAATATGCAACCTCCAACTTGCAGAGAAAGTTCTAGACTACTATATAAAATAATAAATAGATATAACAATAAATACCAGTGTTTCCACCATTCGCGTTAGAGTTGATAACACTCCCGCTTAGTATTGGCGAGGTCCCAAGTTAAAATCTTGGCTCTTGGACCGGCTATCCGGACTGTGTAACTTCGTAATTTTCCTCAGTCCTTCCAGGCAAACCATGGTACAGTAACCTCAAATTATACCATCTTCTTAACATCAATAATCACTAAACCGTCTTACCATTCGTTGTTGATTTACTTACTTACATACTTACTCATGTGATCAGATTCCTTCTTGAGGAGCTAACCAGTTCTCAGCTAGTCAAGAAATTCCCCGCATTTTATGGAACCCGAACATTCATTACCACATTTACAAGTGCCCGCCAACTTTCCCTCTCCTGAGCCAGATCGATCGAGTCCATGTCCCCACATCCCACTTCCTGAAGATTCATCTTTTCACTGCCGATACTGTTCTGTGGTGTACAAAAAATTCCGTTCCCAATTGATTCATTTCGTTTCCTTTTCCATAGAATAAAATCTTACCATGCCTCCTTTGTCCAACCTAACTTCCTGTACACCCACTAAATCTAATTTATATTGCTCACGGAATGCAACAGTGGCACAATCCAAACATTGCCCATTTGGAGTTGATACCACGACTGAGGACAAAAATATAACTACCTCCGACAATAACGGCGTCTGGCGATGTATGTCTCAACTGAGAAGTGTGCCGGTACTGTCGGATGTAGTTGTTATATTTCTGGGCTCAAATGTAAGCATTAACTCCTAATGGAAATTTCTGAGTTGTGCCAGTATTGCATTCAGGGGGCGATATCTTGACAATTCACTGGCTGCTGTCGTCAGGAAACCTGAACTATACAGGCTCCTAACAATCCATGTACAATCATCGGTGTACATCGGCTTTCATTAAACCGCAAGTAAATAATTCCCCATACGTCCTCCTAGTACCAAAATAGACGAGTTGCATTTCAAGCCGATTACAGTGGCTGAGCTACTACATGTCTTAAGACTGTATTAACGCTGGGGTCTTTCGTTCAAATTCCTTTCTGAGCACAGAAACATGCCACAATCTACTTCACATTTTTCACGTACGCCTATGGGTAAAAACCATGCTATTGACGAATGCTTCATTCCACGAATACATATAAAAAAATTGATTTAAAAATACAATTTCAGAACAAACTCTCATCAGAAGACGAAATGAGATCTAATCCGCAACAACTCTTCAGTTGTTACGGATTAGACCTCACGCCCTTCAAAATGGCTTGGAAAGAGCGAATGCTTTTCTTTACACCCAACGTCATTCTCAAGAACTTGGAGCAGCCAGCGTAACAAGTCGGTGATTAGCGTATTGGCTAACTGCTGGCTTGCTAACCTTGTAAACAGCTATAGTGCTTGGAAACGAGAGGTGACGGTCAGGGCCAACTGATACATAAAGAAAGAGCAAAGACACGGCGCGCCAGTGACCTCGTGCATACTTCCTGGGGATTACGACGAAAGGAAAGATCGCAGGACAAGTGTGTTTCGTACGAACTGGGTAAAGTGAACATGAAATGGGGGTGCCGCTGGCTGGAGTTTACCTTAGGACTCAGTGAGGATTTCAAAACTAGCTATAAAGAATCGATGGTAGAAGAATGGCAGGCTGAGGGGGAAAAAAACTGGAAGGAAGGGGTAACTGCATAATCGAGGTTCTATTTGGCATTTGCCTGGAGGAACCGAAACTAATGCTACAGTAACCTACTCGGTTATGCGATTATCGTAATTTATAGCTACAAACCACGGACCAGTCTGGTGTTACATTTGTATTCGAGCTATCAGGTTTGAATCTCGTCCAGAACACCAGTTACCATTACTAGTTCTTCATTATTTACCTCGGCCCCTTCTGGCGCACGTCCGGACGTTTCGATTAAGCCATGCCGTTAGTTTTTCCAAATCTTTCCGGTTCATCATTCACCAATCAGTGCACCATTCAGCGTTATACAACCTGAGACACCGACGGCGCCCGGAAATAAACCACTACAAATCACAACAAATGGAGACCAGATAGACATTTGTTTAAATTCGGGGGTCTACGCTACAACATGGCGATCTGAACAGCGATGTCGGCATACCAACTCGCTACGGGCTGGACGGTCTGGGAATCGAATGCCGGTGGAGGTCAGATTTCCTGTGCCGTCAAGATCAGCCTCAAGGCCAACCCAGTCGCCTGTACAGTGCATACTGGGTCTTTCTCGGACGTAAACCAACCGCAGCCTGGTGCTGGCCATCACCTCCTAGTGCCGGGATGCGAAGAGGTTGGAGCTACACCTCCAACTCCCCTCTGTTCCAACCCTGGCATGTAGTAGGGTGACCTTTACCTTTCATTCTTAAACATACCTGAAGAACTTCGCCTTCGTCTGCATCCAGTGTTTATAAAAATTATTTAAACAACGCCGCAACCTAATACTGTTGCAAGAAACATGATGATAATGGAAGACTCTCGTAAAAGATGGAGGAACTCAGCTGGCTGAATGACTTTTAGCATCACAAGGACTCTTCAACACGCCCTTTTACATAATCAAATTGAGCCAAAATAAATCATCGTCGTTGGGGTTGCAAATAAGAAACGTACTTGTTTCTTCTCGAGTACTTCTACACAACTGTCGTCAATCATGAAGTTCTCCTGGATGTTCTCATACAATAAAGTCAAGTGATTCCCTATAGAACGCCTTGAAGGCACAAAGAGGGAAAGAATAGGTACAGCAGGATTGCAACCACAAAGTCTCAGTCATTTTGCATGACAACCTAAGGCGTTAGTCTCACATTAGTTTAAGGTCCTCCTGCCTCAGTCACGTTAAACCAGCTAGTACGTAAGCAGCAACTCCACCGCTCTGATTGCAGAAACACAACAATCTACGAGCACACAACTTCGCGCACTCTCCCGACTTGTGACATCACCCTAGACTCACTAACGTTACCTGCACCTGAAGTTGGAGACTTTGTGGAATTAACCTGCTCTACCCAGACTGAACCTCGACACAAGTCCTGGGTGGGTGGATAATGCCACGCCCCAACCCGAATTTACCCCCTTGAGACAGCCCCGGTATCCATTGTACAGGAGGCTGGGAGGGCCCCAGAGCCGGCCTGAACGGGTGTGGAGAAGAAAAAAAATCTCTTATCCCATCGGGGTTCGAAACCAAAACGTCCGGTGAGTATCAAGTCGCTATACAGACTACGCCATACCGCCTTGCTTCACATAATTAAGCAAGTTCGGAAATATATGCATAACGTAACAAGGTGCGTTCGTCCCACTGACTTTAAAGAACGAATATAATACAGATTATGAAACTGGTTCCTCATATGATAAAAGTAATGGACAGTCTAAGTATAACGTCAACAATAAATGGCGCCTTCACTCTGCTATAGGATCAAGAGATTGTCTGCAAATGCGTATTTCTGATACTACGATTTCAAGTAAAATGAAGAAACATGACAATATGTTACACGTGTTTTTGCCGCTTTTCTCAGGAAATATCCTAACCTAAATCACATTAACTACAAATCACAAATGCAGATTACGACGAACTCCCAATGACCTATTCTTCAGATTTCATGCTCGTATATTTAATACTTCATAAATAATATGTGTATATATATATATATATATATATATATATATACACGTACACACACACACACACACACACACACAAGTACATATACCCCTACATATACTTCGGAGTCGTACTCCCAGAATAAAAGATGTTTCCTTCTAGCACAGCCTAAACGAAGTCAGGACTGTCATACGCTGCCGTGGAAGGATCGGCTTGCCTACGTTCAAGACTACTGCTGAATTCGTCAGTGTGAGTGTGAAAGTTCGAAAAGGTGTAAAATGAACCTTTTGTGTCGAATATCACACAACTTACAGAAAAATGCACTGGAGGTTAAATGCGTGCTCAAGTCTTCGGCACAATTTCCGTTCGAAACATTTTCTGCTTTGATAAATATTTCGTAAATTACGCTAGAAAGGCGAACACATCTTCATGCAAAACGTGTTATTTGCCATATTTTTTAAAGAAAATTAAATGGCTCGACAGTTTTTCGTAAAATTCTCCAGTACTATGATCCTTACAAACTCGTCCATCGGTTCTCGCGCTGTTACACGCTTACGGCCAGACTCACCGTGACTTTACAGGCACTCCCGCAAAGATGCGAAAGGAACTGAGAATGCGTGCGTGGTCATTCGATCGCGTCTATGAGTTCTATCAAACGACTCGCACATCACTCTTAACGACCGTCACTGGCAGCAGTACGGGGTACATGGTTCCAGGGTGTTCTCGATTAGGTCCGCGGTACGAAACGGGAAACGAAAAAGTTATATTTAATATCTATTGGATATTGGATATATGATGTAAACAATAACATGACGGCCTAAAAGTCACTGCAATTTCATATCTCTGCATTGTTTTACTGAACGCATGGTCTGAAGGCGAAAGTACAGAATCATACGGCCATAACGCTCCAGAATGACACCCACTGCCGATTGCAAAATGCATCGCTTTATGCACCGAATCGAACATTTTTGTCTAGTGAAGACACAGCTATGGTCACAAGAGATGTTTTGTATGTTATGCCTCACACAATTTCGCCCTAGTTCTCGGTCGAGTGGGCGCCATACCTCCGCATTCAGAGGCTCCCGGCTTCAAACCTTATCCCAGACAACAGATGTTATGACTGAGGTTTATTTCATTCTGTACTTCCACCATTCAGTTCGCCTACTAACACAACGAAAATGGCTACCGTACTTAAAGGTGCCACTACGTTACAGAGAGCCAATACTGGAAACATGAAGTTTTATACCTCCAACTGTTCACAGTCAGCAGTTTTGCTGGCCGGTGAAACCGAACGACGGACGATAAACGTGCCAAGTGGTAATTCCTTATCGCATTTACAGTTTCTTGCTTGTCCAGATATGTCGACTTGCCTACCCTCCTGACAAGCAAAACTTCAATAAGCACATGAGCCCATTACTGTGCACACAAGATTTCTGTTATCGAGCAGCGTATAACCAGTTCATATTTCAATGCGAAACTGTCGCAGCTATCAACATTATATTTGGGTCACACTGTGCTTATTTCACTAGAATCAAATGTTTGGGGAAGACTCAGGCCAGCTGTCGTATACTTCTTTTATCTTTCATTTGTAACTTTTTGAGATAAATTCAACACTATGGAGGTAGCAAAGGTACCGCACACATCAAGCAACATAGGTATTTGTGTAGAAATTTTAACAGAAATCAAATGAGTGAGTGTTTTCTGCGACAATTTACCCCGAGTTGGGGTGGTTGTCAGATGTTATCTAAAATGAACACAGTCGGTCGTTTCATCTGCTTCTGCAACGCCATTTACATCTAGAAAGGACGCAGCACTCACAATCTTATATTAGAGGATATTAGAGGTTTATTGTCACAAAACATTAAAATTGTTTTAGTTTTTTAAATTATTCTTTACTGAAAAGTGTATGACAAACGTTCCGCACACCATACGTGACAACTAGTCCATGAAGACATTTTTGATACTAGCATACATTGTATATATTTGTAGTCAGGCTTTACTGCTGTAGATGAATAAAAACACACGTCACTTTTCCGACTCTCATATGATAAGACAAGTTCACCGAACGTGTAAAAAGTAAAGCACATATGGAACCGAAGAGTGAAAGAACAGTTCCCTTTTTGGCGGAAGAAAACTAAGAAAAAGTGTGGTACTCATTACATTTAAAACTCAAAACTGTAGAATAACAACAGGGGACGTAAAAGTTTGGTGCTCGTAACAACTGCTGACATCTAGTAGCTTAAGTCTAAACAATGTGACATCCACTCCAAATAACAACCAACCCCTCTCCGCCCTAAATATAACGACCCTTGAAGGACACTGAAATTATAATTAACCTTTTGGCACCGGAGTTTTACATTTAAATTTTAGCACACCCTGTATGTAAAATGTGAATAATACATGAACCAAAAAAGGTAGCATTATGAAATAAATGGTATTTTGAAGAGAAAAACGGAAAGTGTGCAGCATGTTTAAAATACCCCGTACTTACATTTGTCGAAAAAATATATAAAATGCAACGTCTGGAGGGTAGCGGTACGCCCGTCCTATATATAGGACGCAAGGTTCTTAAAGGTTCATACGAACAGTATGTAAAGTATGAAGAAAGGCAGCTATCTTTATACCAATTTGACAAAATAACAATATGTAATGCGGCAACATTTTTTTGGAAAATGTCACCGTAATGTCGACTAAAATCATTCATTTTGTTGTTGTCTTTTACTCATATTCTTCACCACCTGCCAACACACGTACCTGACAAAGTAACAGCAAGCCTTGGCCTTTCCCAATTCGGATCTTAAAGTCAGTCCTCGGCGTTCAACGTCTACGTACAAGTAACAATTACTTCGTTTCGTAATGTGCCTACGGACTTTGATTCCCGAAAACATCGCCCTCCTGACCTCAGAAAGAGTTAAAAGCTCGGAACAGAAATTCAGTGAATTAACACGCGTAACCTTAATGCAAGAATCATCCCTTAGGTTTATTCAATTTAACAGCCTGACGTCGGAGACTGAGCATTTTCAAAAGAGAAAGTTGAGAGGATAATGAGAACCCGAAGTGGCGGCACACATTCAGAAAAGATATTCCGTTCTTTCTGGAAGAGAAACGAAGATGAATGAGTCCACCTGGTTGAAGGGTGCACAAACACGAAGTAGTTCAATCTGCAGGGTGGCTTTCTGCGTAAATTACAGTACAGCGTCGATTATCCGAACGTCAATCATCCGAACCGTCAATTATCCGAACCACCGAGGGTAAAAAAAAAAGTTACCATGTACTTTCCAATTACTGGTTACTACACTGAAATATCACTAAGCCGGTTAAAGCATTACAGGAGTTCATAATCGAATGTCGGCTTTCGGTAAGTTCAAAATAAATTTAGTATGCATCATTACTTCAATATTTGCTGGCTATCATTTACAAACCATATCCTCCATCAATTACAGTATTTCGTGATAATATTCTCATTATGTTTGATTATCCGAGCAATTTGATTAGCCGACTACCTCGGTCCTAATTAGTTCGGATAATCGACGCTCTACTGTATCCTGAAACTCTTACACTGTACTGCTTCCCTTCGCATTCATCTTCTACGCGCAGAAACAAGCCAGCCTCCTGGGACGAGGTACATTACACTGACTTCGAGGAATATGCAGAAAATTTTTTGACTCTCGTGCTTCACGACAGCAGGTACAATTGCTGAAAGTGACGACGGTGAGAAATGGGAACTGGGCTGTTCTGTGCTTCTACAACAGCGACAAGAATTTCGATTGGGTTTTTTTACTGTATTAGGATTGACTTTTTAATATCAACATTTGGAGGCCTGTATGAGAACCATGTAGTGCAAAGTGGAATTTCTTTAACATTCTTGAAATCTGGAGAACATGACTCAAGCATTCACTTCCAGACACACATAAAACAATGCAAAACCAGCAACTCCATACTAAATACTGAAATCGGGAACAAATTCAGATTCACCCTCGGCAGAATCAAAAACGTTCTATCACTGGTGCATCCAGGACCGAAGGGGAGGCAGCTAGGCTGCAGCTCTCCGCCCCAAATGCGAAATTTAAAAAACACAGATTTTGTAAATACGATTATATCAACAGTTTTGTGTAACAATACACTGCAAAACCTAAAACTGCCACTAATATCGGCTGATGACTGCAATACTGAAAAATATAACAAAAACTTATGAATATGTAATTTATTTCTTTTTTCAGTTAGTATTAATTTTCCTTGTAACCTTACTTGATGTCAGCTCGGTGATTTTGACACGATTTTCATAACACAGTTTTTAAAATCAGACACATATATATATATATATATATATATATATATATATATATATATATATATATATATATATATAT
>Ga0268261_10004206_pt1 | contig 10751 bp, 6 predicted proteins | sample TergutNc150P1_FD_190353 | JGI IMG/M metagenome (GOLD analysis project Ga0268261, IMG submission 190353) | Nasutitermes corniger P1 segment gut microbial community from laboratory colony in Florida, USA - Nc150 P1 (SPAdes) (version 2) | ecosystem: Host-associated > Arthropoda: Insects > Digestive...
GGGGGGGGGGTTGGAGACAAGAGGGAAGATACGTCAAATCGAAGTTACAGAAAACAGCCCCTTTTATAGCAGTCGAGTCACTTGATGTTCCACCAGAGCACACACACGTCCTATCCGCTGCCGCTCCCGAAACATTCGAGTGGATAATGTTTTCTTCTGTCTTTAATCATGCGTTGCCAAAATTCAAAGTCAGGCCGGTATCGCCTGACTTTAGGCTGGAAGCTGATTGCCAAAAATGCGCCACACCACAAACGTAAGCTAGTCTGTTGGCCAGACGACATCCGTTCTGCCACATAATCTCCGCACCCTTCCTCATCAAACCGCCTACCTGCAAAAAGGGTTGCTAAGCGAAGGGCCCAAGGCACGATTTAGCAGAGTGAGCAGAATGGACTTTGACTTGTCAATGTGAACCTTTCTAAAGATTTTTTTTATAAGTTTTAAAATAAAACTCTTTTATCAGGTAAGCCTGGAACGTGCGGCTTTATATTCTTACAAGAGAGAGCTACAAATTTAGGCTGCATACTTTCCAGCGGCCTGGCATCAACACACACAATACAGTTAAAACAACAGAGTTGTATTCTACGTATCTTAAATCTTTATTGATATAAAATACAGCAACAGTTGACATAAAAGGAGGACTGACGACAATAATAATAATAATAATGACAAAAGAACAATCCATAAAGAGACATGGGTGAACCCAAATCGCTATCCGTCCTTATACTGTTTGATGATTATTCTTAGTCCTACTGGGCGAAGGCAAGGAGAGTAATTCGAAAGGTGACCGAGACTCCTTTCCGTTTCCTTTTCCCACACAGCCCTCCCTGTTACATGTCCACTTCGCATACTCCACACGAAGAAATATTGATATTAGTGTACACTGACACACCATCCATCCATCCATCTATGGCGCTAGAACCCCTTCCGGGCCTTGGCGTCCCTCACAAGACGCCTCCATTCATCTCTATTCATAGCTCTTCTCCTCCATCCTCTTGTCCCCAGCAGTTGTAGTGCATCCCTTTGAACCACATCCGCCCATCTAGTTCTTGGTCTTGAGATAAAGGAGGAGGTGAGATGAAGTGTAGTGTAGGCATTAAGAGAATATTCATATATTAAGTTTAAGCTCTTATGACTGTATGTGTTTAAAATTTATTATTGTACATGACGACTGTGTGTGTGTTTAAAATTTATTATTGTATACGATGCAGAAAAGCCTGAGGGGCACTGTGGGGTCTCTACCCATTTCAGAAGTCAAACCTAATTTCAGTGCTAGAAGGAAAGAACCAGATCATCTTACAAAGGTTTTCTAAGGTTCTAAGGGAACTGCAGTATATCTGTCCGTTTGACAGGTTAACCCTAATTTCAGTGTTAGGGAGAAAGAAACAGACTGCCTTTGACGGGTTTTAAATGTAATGGTCGCTGGACAGGGGAAGGAGCTGATTCATGTTAATTTCTACGTGGTAAGGAAATTTATTACTATGGGTTAATCCACACGTGTTTTCATGTGGGAGAAAAGTGACGCTATGGCCATATAAGGTAATAAGGAAAGGGACTGTAAATGACGATAGGAAGAGCCAATCAGAAGGGCTCTTCTGAGAAGCTCCACACTTATGCTCCTCCCCAAGCCAACGCCCAGATGGGTGAACAATGAGATTGACGCTTCAGAAGTTCTACACGACTGAGCTCGGTCTTCAAGCCTTAGCTGGACTATCTTCACACACACTTCAACTGTACTAAAACTGTGTATTTATTTCAAACTCTTGTTGCTGTTCAATAAACCATCTTAGTTAATCAACTTAAAACAAAGTCTAGTACTTTGACCTACGTCAAGACCGAGAATGGGCAGCGGTCTTCAGGTGGTGTTACCATTACACCACAGTCTTCCCACTGGTCTTGTGGTATGGAAGTTTCCGTTTAGAACCTTTTTTGGAATCGTTTCTTCTTCCGTCCTTATTATATGACCCGCCCATTCTGGTCTTATAATTTTTATGTCTTCCACAATATTTCGCTCCTTGTATAAGCTGTAGAGTTACACCATGCAAACAAAACTTGTGACAACTTCCAGTTAGATGCCCCCACATAATTGTCGCGATACAGTCCAACTAGATGCCTCAACATAATTGTCGCTATACAGTCCAACTAGATGCCTGCACATAATTGTCGAGTTACAGTCCAATTAGATGCCCCCACCCACAATTTTCGTGAAACTGTCCAGTTAGATGCCTCAGAAGTGGTAATCGTGTCAGTGTCCTATGAGATGTTCCACAGTCATTGTGACAGTTTCCAAATATGTACACGAAAAGTGGCAGTAGTGTTAAATGTCCTATAGATACCCAAAAAACTTTTCGTGTTAATGTCGAGCTAGGTGCCTCCACAAATATTATTCATGTCAGTGCCCAATAAGTTGCCCCAAAATATTTATCGCATTAATATCTAATTAGATGCCTCATAAATATCGAGTTATTGTCCATCACATATTCCACAATAATAATTGTGTCGAGGACCTTTCAGATGCCCCAGAAAAATTAATAATTTTAAAGTCCAATTATATTAACGTGTTATTGGGGTTGAGGTAAAGTTACACGTATTTAGCCTTTACACTGAGTTAAAGAGTGAGTAGATTCACGTAACCGCAGCTTCACCAACGGTACCCACAGGCTGAAGGTAACTAACCGCCACAGAATTAAATTACATGAAGAGCTGCATAATTTTATTGTCACGCAATCTCCGAATGAGATGCATCATGTTTCATTTTCAAAATATATATTATTAATAAAAAGTATATAAAGATTTGTACTTTAAAGGACGGGCTACAGACTCTAGAAACAGTATAACAGAGAAAGCACCGATAATTACGTAAGGTGTAGGATTTTAATTAATTCGACTGTCCATGGTGGTCGCGGAAATTAACCGGTAATTAACTGAGAAGTTCGTGGCGTTGATTCTCGCAGGGCTCATAGACGGGTTGTTTCGCCGGCAACCACAGTCTGATCAACTACTGACTAGGCCATTATCGGTATAAAGAGCTTGCTTGGAGAACTCTGACGGAATAACACTGGATCCCTGCTGTTTCCGAACTGTCGTGGAATAGTGCAGCCCAAAACTATACTCTGCCGACATTTGAACTGTAATTTATGTGTAAATAACAGGAAGTAATTTAATGCACTCGACATACCTGTTTGAATTTATTGTATGTATTTTGGTTACATATTTCAGCTTTAAGAGTCATTATAAGGCTAAAAAGTTTATATGAAACAGTAATTAATTAATATGCTGTGTGTGATTACGGTTGTACGTGACAATTTTTTAGCTTTGGAAACTGAAATACATAGCAAAAAATAGCAACTATAAATGTACACAACTGTGTGGACTGCATAATTTGCTTCTTGTAAATCATAAATTAGTTAAGTATAATAAGGTAGGATGATATGATTAAAGATTGATTTAAAGTGTTTGACAGTGTTATCTAGTGGAGTCACTTATCATATATCCTTAGGATGATCAAATCAAGGAGAGTAATTCAATAGGACACATGCTTCACGTATGGGATATCACACGTGCACAAAACTTTTTTAAAAAATTGTTAAGAGATTTATTGCACGGAGAGTATGTATAGTGTGTACGAGGAAAAATTACAAACTTGTTTCCTTAACCAGTTTGAAGAAATATTTACACTATGGCACAAGTGGAACGGAAGAATGTGTGTAGAAATATAGGTCCAAATAACGGCAGTGAATAATTATTAACAAAAAACACTGCGACTTCCGGTAAGCTAATTAAAGCAGTATATGCGTCCTACGTTTATGTTTATATTTCTTGTACAAGTTGGTCAGGTCGGCTAGAGTATAATTCTCAACTTGTTGGACTATGGGGTTGGGGTGTGAAGGTCAATGAGCGAAAAATTGTCACTAAGGCGGTGGATTATAACAGGGATGGGCTCAAGGTTTAGACGAGCACAAAACTATTGGCCGGAAAATAACAAAAGAATAGTCTGCTTAGAATACTGATGCATAGTTATAAAGATTAATAATAAAATTAACATTAAATAAATTCGCAGGATGTGGCTCTAATTCGTCTGGTTCAGAATTGTGACAAACGGCTTTCTGTTACGAAAATAGTAATCGAACCCACATGTTCCTAAGAAGGTAGGAAACTTTTTTTATACTTGGACGTCAACAACTTCTCACGTACTCCGCTTCCATGAAGTCTGTTTGTTGGCTGACTAGATGTTTGTTTTGTTTGTCATTTATAAAACCAACATACGTATGCACTTCTAACATACCCAGCAACACAATCTCTTGTTTACTGCTACATGTTTCGGTGGAACTCTGCCATCTACAGGGAGTCTACATACCAAAGTTACTACTCGCCATAATGTAATACACTACAATTGTAATACGTATTTTACGTATCATAGTAATTTCTGCAGCTGAGTATAAAATTTCGGCTACAGATATTACAGTGATATAATGTATTACTGTTGTGCTCTATTGTACTATAGAGAATTTTAAATATTGGTGTGTAGACTCCCTGAATATGGGGGATTTCCACCGAAATATATAGCAGTAAAGAAGAGGTTGTGTTTTTGTGTATGTAAGATGCCTATGTTGGTTTTATAAATGAGAAATTTAGTTACAATACACGCAATGGATAGCTTTAAAGTGTTGTTTTCTTGGTTGGTTTGTTGGTAGGTTGGTTAGTCGGTCGGTCTGTCTGTCTGTCTCTCCTTCTGTCCGTTTGTGGACTGTTCACAGAACACTGGCCTGTCTCTTTTTTCTACGGTGATATTGCTTTGTTGGTTGGTTTGTTGATTGGTTGGTTAGTCGGTCGGTCTGTCTCTCTTTTTTTCTGTTTGTGGACTGTTGACAAAACACTGGCCTGTCTCTTTTTTCTACGGTGATATTGGTTTCATGTCCCATCTCTCACACGTAGAGACGCAGGTCTGTTAGACTAAAAGTGGCCGAGTGTCAGCAAACCCAGGCAGTTTATCAGCTCTCCTGACTCTAACATACCCTTCCACCTCCTTTGACTTTTCCTTGTTTCGTCAGAGGAAGAGGAACCAGACCAGAGAACTAGGAGTTTTTCACGCACTAATGACGCTGCTTGTAAGTGAAGTGGGACAGAAGCAGCCAACAGAGACAGACTGACGACGGAAAGGTGATACGTAAGCAGTGTTCAATATTTGTTGTGCTTGAGAAGTTATTTATAAGCACTTTTAAACGGCTGTTGGTAAAATAAATTATTTGCGTTTACTCCACTCACAATTATCAGTAAAGTAAGGATCTGATACTGAAGAAACACCAGGTCCCAGAGAAAAGACAAAGAAATGAATATTTCCCACAAAAATAAGGATAAAAACAAGTTATATCTAGACTGAAAATTACAACAATTCTAAGGCATTTACACGGTTATTACCTCCATATTTTCGATTCGTTAATTCTTAGTACAGGGAGGAGGGGACGGAGTAAGAATATAAATTATAGAATTTTGTCAAAATCTGTCCAAACGTTCTCGCGTTAGACATAACAGGGCACGACATTCTTCCGATTATATTTAAACCGAAAACGTTGAGGAGAATATGCACATCGCGCTGCATGTGTGTTTCGTTTCTCTGAAAAGCATTAATCAAAATATCTTTCGTGCCGAAATGTTTTTACATTTTACGCTAGAGAAATCCGTCATAACGCATGTAGTTTTTAAAGTGTTCGTTATTGACCGTCGATGTTGAACAGATTCTGATTTTCTTGATAGTTTATGTTGTTAAGACGCACCGATATTTGTTAAAGCCTTTCAGCGGTTTCTATGTTGTTACCGCAAAAAGATGGAGAGGCATGATGAAGCAAATGGGCGCATTTTTTACAGCATTCTTAATAACGCACCTTAAAGGCTCATCTTTTAACCAGAACGGTTCCCCACATACAACCATTCTTGACGTCATAGTTATCACTAGCATAATCATAACAATATAGATCAATGCTTACAAAGTCGGGTATAAGTGTTGTACCCAGAAAAAAATTTCCGTGTTTTATAGAGGGGTCTCATTCTTTTCCTTATTTGATCATCCTCCTCTTCCTCCATTTCTTCCGCCTTATATATTTAGCTATAACTAAAGTAGTTTTCCAGGTTTGTGAAAATAACCCACTGCCCATGGAACGTATGTGGCTAAGACTCTCATTTCTTCTGGCCCACGGCCATTTGGCTATCAGCTGGGAAATTTTCATTCATTAAATGGAAAATGCAAACACAAAAATATAGAAAAGTAATTTTGTCCTTAAATTCTGCATTGTTCTTCTTATTAAAGACCAGAATGTTTCGCAAACAGTAATCAATGCAGCAGGCCTTTGCAAGGTGTTACCTTATGCACAAGTGTAAATAGGATGCGAATATAGCGAGATGTTTGTGTTGTGATAAGTAATTGAAACATGGCTTCGAAGACACCGAAAGTTAGTAGCGAAGGCAGAATTATTAGTGACGTCTGGAACAGCACATACTGACTTACTGAAAGTGTAGGTAAAGCGGTTTGTGTCATGTTAGAAAATAATTAAATTGGCGAAGGAATATAATGCCTGGTCTTATTACGAGCTAGAGAATGAAGGAATAAGGGAAATAAAGTCATATATTTTAAAGTTCCTTTGATCGGTCCAAAAATATGTTTAAAATACAAAGCAGCTGCAATGAGTCGATTGTTCATGTAAGTTGCGTAGTGTTTTAAATAATCAGAGAGGAGGTAAGGAAAAAAAGAAGGGCCTTTACACACACTGAGTTTGTAAAGCATTGTTTTTAGCTGTAGCTGAAAATTTGGTTCGGGATAAAAAAGCTTCTAAAGACACCATCCTCTGCCCTGACTTGTACAAAGCATTTGCAAGGGCTGGGGACAAATTTATTGAACTAACTTCATAGGCAGTCAGAGGCTGTTATGCACTGGCAATGGCTGAAGTTAATGACGTTACAGACACTGAGTAGTTTATTATATTTGTTCGTGGCATCTACTCTTCCCTTCAAGTGCACGAAGAGCTTAAAATTGTTGTAGTTCAACAGCTGTATGACGTTATCAAAGTTTTTTTGTTCACCAACTGATGCACAAATGAACTGTCTTAAAAACAATTTCAAAATTTACGTTAAAATTAACATTAAAACAGCTCCGACATATTTCGTGCATTCACACCATCCTCAGGGAGCGCATTATTCGTGTTTGCTAAAGTTACAGTTGTTACAATAGCCAATTAAGATACATCGGTGTATGGTTAATTCGGTAGTGATGTGGCTGCATATATTAGTAGGTCTATAATAAATAACAGTGTGTCAAGTACTGTAATAATAGAATATTTAAAACAAAATTAATCGTATCGAGATTGGCTGGACTTACCCTTGTTGGTGTGTGTACGTTGTACTGTTCGGAAGTAGACTGAGTCAGGGAATGTGTGGCTGGCTATGTGACGTGTGAACCAGCTCGTAACAGCTACAAGAACACTAATTTGCAGCATTTAACACTTAAAAAAACCTTCAAGTTTAGGAAAAATTAAATGCGATTGTTCCAAAATCCTTTTGCCATTGGCATTGATCGGATATCAGTGCACATGCACTGAATTACGGAATCATACCAGACTAAAGGATGCGTTGAACAGGTGCGAACCCAGAATTTTGGGGGGAAGTGGGGAGGCTGAACCTGAAGTTATATATAATTTATGTTTGACTGTAAAAATTATAAGTACCTTGTCGTAAACATTACTGTAACATACACTGCTGGCAACTGCATTTATGCACATACAGACATAACAACATGTTCTCTTGTTCCATGACTCACTCGCCTAATCTCAGTCACAAGTTCGAATTTTTTTAATGGCATCTAAGACGTCTTAAATTGTTTACTTTATTTTTCAAAATTCCAATGTACTAAGCACAGCCGATGTCAGTGGCTGATTTCAGGTGAAGGGCAAACCGCGTAAAACATTTGATATAATCCTGTCTATGAGATTGGGGTTTTTTAATTTTCGATATGGTGTGCTCCAGCCCAGCGGCCACCCTCCATCCCCGCCTTGAGTGCGCCCCTGGCTTCCACCCAAGGAAACAAGATAAATTGATGGCAGCCTATCTGAAAATTTCAGCCATAAAATTTTCGTGAAAAAACCCGGCAGTGTTTGACAGCAGAACAAACGTTTTCTGGCAGAAAGTTTCGAAAAAGAAAAGTCTTGACACAGGCTTACGGATTAACACCTGTGTACTACATTACGCGTTTCTTCCAATTACAAAGTAGGGGTTCACAGGTTTTCCTAGGATACCCAACCTTAGAAATCCCATTAATGAGCCTGATGAAAGACTGATAATTTTGCTGACGTCTGTAATAAATAAGTGTATACATATTCATGTCTGTGAAACAAATGTGCGATTGTGTGCATGAATGTAGCTTTGCATTTGCTGCCTCATCTTCATTAATAATTTCCTTCTCAAAAACCCCCTACTAATATCGTTATCATTACATTCCACAAAAAACGGCCAGAGTTATATAGTTGAAAGTCGAACACAGGCTTCAAGTGCCATAAGGTTGCTTCCCAGTTTTCTGGGGAATAAATTTTTTCTTACTTTTTCCATGAGGTAGATCAATTTTTCTAACAAACATTTTGCATAGAGGCTATCGTGTCTAATAATTTTATAAATTTCATAGTGCCGGGTCCTGCAATAAAAATTATTCATCTAGATACCACTATCACCGTGCTTATGAGAGTACGATAGTGGAACCTCGGGGATATATATATATATATATATAAAATTCTAATCCACAAAATCTAGCCATTTTTTAACATAGATTTAATATTATCATCCCACGTGTGCCTATGTATTTGTAATGCCATCCATCCTTCATATTTGTGTGTAAAGCATCTTTTCCACAAATTATACATGTCCGGCTCATATTTCACTAATTATTTTGTTTATTTTAATAATATTTGGTGAACACTGAACTTATAAAGCTTCCGTCACGCAATTTTCTCTGTCGTTCTCCTACCTCCTGTGTCTTTGGCAGCCTCGATACATATTCTTCGTTTACAGTGAGTGCAAAAGGACGTGTCTATATAAAACAGAGCTAAATTTTATTTGTCCGAACTGACGTGTCGTAAATACTTCCTTAAATCAGTCTCTCTGGCTACTGAGCTAGTGTAAGATGTGTTACTCTCGTTTCAAATATTTGGACGTTGTTAAGATTTTCGTAGGTATTATTATTATTATTATTATTATTATTATTATTATTATTATTAGTTTTCTAACAACAGTGGATAAGTCGTCAATCACAAATATGTTTGCAATATTTTTTTACATACTGTACCGCAAAGTGTTTCGGCTTTTTTAAAAGACCATCCCATTAGGCAGGGTAAAATACTTAAAGAAAGTTGATGACATACAGCAAAACAAAATGTTCCTCTTCCACATAATTGAGAACTCAGCTTTACAGTACTACGGGTGTTGTAAGAGCAAAATCAGAATACGGCTGAAAAAATAGAATATACTAAAATATATTAAAATCATTAACCAGTACTTCTAATGTAAAAGAGAGAATCTTTGTGGTGGTATAGGTATAAATTACCACACACACACACACACACACAATAGTATTCTTCTCCGTACGTACAATCTCTTTAGCTGGCCGCGTGCATGTTGCTGTCCGTCTCGCGCCACACTGTCTACACTTTGCAGTTCTTAATTGCACTAATTGCTGTGTTAGTGTTTATAAAGTTGTGGTGCTCGGATGTTAAAATTTCCTGGCTGAGTGGATGGGCTAGTCAGTGGCGTCCACCACATCTTCATTGTTAAGAGGCGTCGAGGATTCAATCCGTAAAGCTCTATGATATTTCCTAAATTAAAAGTTATTTTAGAGTCTAAAAAGGGGCTATCTTACTTCATAATTAATTTGGAACATCGTACGAACCGGTAGCGTACTTTCGATACCTATTTTCCTTTTCTCCTCCAGTCAATGGTGAATATGTTTTTTTTAAATAAAACTATTACGTAAAAGTCCTATTTCGCCATTGTTGCTTGTGTGTCATAAAGGGCTATCCCATGTAAAGACACGCTTCATATTCGAACAAACTCAGTAATTAAGCTGAAGGAATTCTTTTGATCAGTACCATCCTACCACTGAAATTTCCAGCAACTGTTTTCCGTTCCTTTTTTAGCTAGGATACTCCTTTAGTCTAACATTTCAGGTATAATTTGTGGTAAACGTGACGGCACGTGTTAGTCTAACAAAGAGAAAGAGCTTATTGCCAGTAAAACGTGGGACAGACAAGGGGCACAGACTGATAAATAAAGGGGAGGGGGCATTTCACCAAGTTTTAATGAGTGTTGTGACCTCGTACCGAGAATGAGGACAAACGGAGACGTTCTGCACCAACAAGTTAGGAAGAATACCAACAAACGATTATTTAACATAAAATTTGCTAAAATTTAACCCTTAGACGCCGAATTAAATCCCATCTGCTATTTGCTGGCATTATTAGGAGCTCACCATTTTCTCTACGTTAGCAGGATAAGGGTTAAATTATTAACCCTTAGGCGACTAATGTTATATATATATATGGAGCACCCATTCTTGATGTTTCTAGATCACACACAACGACGCAGCACAGTCGGTAGGACTCCTCTGGACGAGTGATCAGCTCGTCGCAGAGACCTCTACCTGACAACACACGACACTCACAACAGACAAATATCCATGCCCCGGTGGGATTCGAACCCAAGATCTCAGCAGGCGAGCGGCC
>Ga0268261_10004207_pt1 | contig 10751 bp, 5 predicted proteins | sample TergutNc150P1_FD_190353 | JGI IMG/M metagenome (GOLD analysis project Ga0268261, IMG submission 190353) | Nasutitermes corniger P1 segment gut microbial community from laboratory colony in Florida, USA - Nc150 P1 (SPAdes) (version 2) | ecosystem: Host-associated > Arthropoda: Insects > Digestive...
CCTCGGATAAGCATTGATGAATAACTTTATTGATGCTTGATGATTACAATATGTGAATATAATAGTTGCGGTGAGCACAGGAGAAGAAATGTAATTTAGTTCGCAACTCAACAAAGATGTTAGCTGAGTGGTGGTCTGTGAAAGAATCCCCCATCTGTAAGCGACCTCCAAACTAAATACTGAAAGGCGCTGCTATAATGACCTTTTCTTCTCCCCCGCTAACCCACATAAAACATAAGACACTAAACGTAAGTCACCCGAGCGCTGCCCAAGTGTTCTGCCATAACTCTACTGTTTCCCCTCATATGTCCCTCGCACTGGAATGCGATCTGCCTAAACTGGAGGCTGCAACTGGTGGTTCGTGGACCCGCAATGGCCTTCCAGACACTACAAAATGGGGTGCAAAATGCACCCCACAATTTTGTGCTCCCAAAATGGGCATAAGCCCCTGAACTTAAAAATGGGGAAAAGCCCGTGCGTAAAGGCAAAATGGGCCCTAAATTGCAAAAATGAACAAAAGCCCTCTGGTAGAAATCTAAAATATTGTTTTGGGCAAAAGCCCCGAGCCTCAAAATTTTGGGGAAATATTTTTTTGATTTTGACTCATCGAAGGTACAACGTGGGAGTAGGTGATGACGTAGCGGCCGGGTGCGACCGTATTTATTGGTAAATAATGTTTTCTAAAAAATGTTGCGTAGAGACAACAGTCGTTCGCCTGTTGCTGGCAATCGACTGAGTGACGCGGTGGATTTGCGGGGCAATACATCGGCGAGAGTCACACATGCCCGTTGCACATGTTGAGATAAGGAAGGGTCGTAGGTCAACATATAGATTAGTTTAATGATTTTCTGTCCCTATAGATAAAGTTGTTCTTTAATAAAAATGGAGCATGTGTTTTGTAACAAAGGCAGAAGGAAGGCCAGGCATCACGACATATGCATCCTACAGCGAAGTAATCTGTGCTGGGTGCGACCGTGTTTATTGGTAAATAAATTTGGCTGGAAAAATGGAGATGTGTGTAGCAGAGGATAGACGACGACCCGTCGCTGGGGCCGCTGGGTGAACATTGGCGATAGTCACGTGATGTGACAAGTGGGAGCATGCGCGGACAGTTCTACACGTGTCGAGATAAGGATGGGTCGCAGGTCAATGTCGAGGAGTTTGTTTACCTAGATGTTATAGTTGAAAGCTGATAGGTCAACATATAAACTAGATGAGTTTTAATGAGATGTCTGTCTTTATAGATAAAGATAGACATTGACCTGCGACCCATCCTTATCTCGACACGTGTAGAACTGTCCGCGCATGTTCCAACTTGTCACATCACGTGACTCTCGCCGATGTGCACCCAGCAGCCCCAGCGACGGGTCGTCGTCTATCCTCTGCTACACACATCTCCATTTTTCCAGCCAAATTAATTTACCAATAAACACGGTCGCACCCAGCCCAGATTACTTCGCTGTAGGTTGCACGTGTCGTGATGCCTGGCCTTCCTTCTGCACTTGTTACAAAACACATGCTCCATATTTACTAGAGAACAACTTTATTTATATGGACACATCTCATTAAAATAATCTATACGTGGGTGATCTGAAAAGTTCTCTGCCTCGACCATAGATAGCACCAATATCGGCAAGATTTTTTTTCTAAATTGGCACATCTGTCATAAGCATCCATGTGAAATTGCAAGTTATTCTATTATGTAGTTTATTTTATACAGCTGTCTGAAGCAGGCGTGTTGTCTTTATCCCTTAAAATGGATAAAATTGAGTATCGTGCGATTATAAAATTATTTGTAAAAGAAGGTTTAACGACAAATGAAATTCATAAAAATTTATGGGGAATCTTCTCCTTCGTTTTCAACAATTAAGTAATAGGCTGCCGAGTTTAAACGTGGCCGTACCATCGTTGAAGTTGATCCACGTTAAGGATGTCCAAAAATGCAACAACACCAGAAATCATTGAACAAGAACAAGTGCACGACGTGGTGTTGGATGACCGCCGGATGAAATTGCGTGAAATTGCTGAGATTATAGGCATTTCAAAACATCGTGTAGGATATATATTGCATGAAGAATTGGATATGAAAATGCTTTGCGCAAGATGGGTGCCGCGCTTGTTCACAACAGATCAAAAACGCACTCGCATGAAAATCTCTGAACAGTGCTTGGAGCGTTTTAACAAAAATAAGACTGATTTTCTGCGTCGATTTATTACTATGGATGAGACCTGGATTCACCATTACACACCAGAATCTAAACAACGTTCAAAACAATGGAAAGAAGCCGGTTGTTCAGCGCCAAAGAAGACAAGATCGGTTCCATCAGCAGGAAAGGTCATGGCATCGGTGTTTTGGGATGCTGAAGGCATTTTGTTTATTGATTATCTTGAAAAGGGTGAAACAATAACCGGGGCATATTATTCCAATATTTTAACCAGACTAGACGAAAAGTTCGTGAGAAAAGACCAGGTTTGGAAAAGAAAACAAATCATCTTCATCAGGACAATGCACCCTCCCAAAACGTGTTTTGGCAATGGGAAAATTAAGGTATTTGCACTATGAATTGTTGGAACATCCACCCTATACCCCAGATTTGGCTCCCTCTGACTTCTATCTCTTCCCAAAACTCAAACTCTTCCTCACTGCTGAGCCTTTTTCCTTGAATCAAGAGGCGATTGCAACTGTAGAGGGGTATTTTGCAGATCTTACGAAGAACCACTACAGGGATGGGATAATGGCGCTTGGAACATCGCTGGAATAAATGTATTAGTCTTAAGGGAGATTATGTTGAAAAATAAAAATAATTTTGAAATTATACATTTGTTTTTTCATTTTTAAACCGATAACTATTCAGACAACCTTCGTATGTACACCTACGAACCTTCCTTATCTCAACATGTGCAACGGGCATATGTGACTCTCGCCGATGTATTGACCCGCAAGTCCACCGCGTCACTCAGTCGACTGGAAGCAACGGGCGAACGACTGCCGTCTCTCCACAGACAATTTTTAGAAAAAAATTATTTATCAATAAATACGATGGCACGCGGCCGCTACGTTAACACCTACTCCCACTTTGCACCTTCAATGAGTCAAAATCAAAAAAAATTTTTCCCCCAAAATTTTGAGGATCGGGGCTTTTGCCCAACACAAAATTTTCAATTTCTACCAGAGGGCTTTTGCAGATTTTTGGATTTTAGAATCCATTTTGATTTTAGACACGGGGCTTTTGCCCATTTTTATGTTCAGGGGCATTTGCCCATTTTGGGGGCCAAAAATGGGGTTTGCATTTTGCACCCCAAATTTTTTAATTTTGAGTTCGGTGACTTTTGCCCATTCTTTGGCCCAAATTTGTAGTGGGTGCATTTTGCGCACCCATTTTTTAAATTTTGGGTTCGGGTGCTTTGCTCCTTGCTCCGGCAAATTGTTACATATACTACTCTGGTACATTCACCTTTTCACCAGATGTCGACAACGGCTCTCACATCTGTATGATGTATTCCTCTTCTACCTTACGCAGTTTTCTTAAATTGTATAGAATTTAATTTTTAATACTTGACATAACTCAGATAATTTTGATACCGAAACTACAAAATCATGTTCCATGTAGTCGGTCATGATAAATTTCCTGTTGTTCATAAGTTACTATGAGCTTAAGATCGAGAGTTTCGCCCTGTGTCCAGTAATCGAATTTTGGGATGAATTTTTACCCCTCTTTGCCCATAGTTCGGACACCACTAAGGATAATTCCAAACTAATGCGCATGATGTGAGATTTGAAGTTTTCACAGCGGTATTGATGAAAATCGAATTATTGTGGGACGTTACGCCGCTCAGAGCGGTAAATAGTTTGCCGAAGTTTTGGAGGTGCTACGTTAATTTGAAACGCCGAAAACTATTTAAGCGTTGTGTTAATACCGTAAATATATCTTTCAGTAACACACAATAAAAGTATATTAAGAATAAAATCCTGGTTTTATTGCCAAGTAATACCTCTTATCAAGAATCCAGTGCAGACAGAAGAAAGAGAATATCTTGTCGAAACCCGATGGCTGCAGTTGTGAGGTGTTTTCTATGTCTTTGACGAGGTCGAACTGTGTAAATTTCAGTTTAGAGTGCGTATAGTTGTTACTAGCGTATTGAATCATGTCAGCTGACAGGTCTGCTCCTATCAGTAGACCGAAATCCGCTGGCAGGCGAGGCATTAACACTTGCATGGTCACACTGCCCGGACCACAGCCCAAGTCAAGCACTAGGTCTCCTGTTTTCCAGCTCATTGAATTTATGTACTCCGATAACGCTTTGGTGACCTCTTTAGCCGTAAGTCCATGGCATGAGGCGTGGAATAATTTCGGGTCATTCATTTCCTGAAACCGGGAAAACATTTCAGGGATGAATTTGAATCGGTATATCTCCATTATCAGAATATTTTATCCAACATAATGGACTAATTAAAATAAATTAAAATATCATAAAAGACAATTCGTGTTAGGTACAAACTGCTACATGTTTCGGCACCAAGGTGCCATCGTCAAGGAGTGTATTAAAACAAAGGATCATAAGTCCAACATGCTTTTCAAGTGATAGTCGCCCTCACATTCATCATTAACCTTTTATAGGCAACTGGTTACGTGATGCACCAACAGGTTTAATATTCAAGAATTGCAGGCTCAGCCCACATTATATTTATGTGTTATGTGTTTATCTCAGAACAACAGCGTCTATTGCCACTTACAGCATAAACGGATTGGTTTTTATAACCGAGATGAAGAGTGTTTACTAGGCGGTACGGGCTAGGTCTTTGAATAAGACAATCTGCGCATCGTCCTTAAAGGGTTAAAATTGAAAGTCTCAAAATGCCATAAAAGTTAATTCCCATCACGGTTATTTATTGTACCAACAAAGCCACACATTTTAAATTTTCTTGATACTCATACCGTGCATTTTCTTACATTCCATATTTTAATCAACCAATGCACTAATTTAAATTAAATAAAACAGATCGTAATACGCACTTCCTATTAAGTACAGACTGCTACATGTTTCGGCACCAAGATGGCATTATCAGGCAGTCTAGTTTTACTTGTACTTGTTAACATGTGTCATCTATATTTTTCACATTTTGAGACTTTCAATTTTAAACCTTTAAAGTCGAAGCGCAATCTCCTTTATTTAAAGACCCAGTCCGTACCGCGCTGTAAACACTTTTAAACTGGGTTATAAAAACCAATCAGTTTATGCTTTAAGTGGCACAAGTCTCTGTTTGTTCTCAGATAAACAGAAAACAAGTAAATGCAATGTGTTCTGAGCCTGCAATTGTTCAATGTTAAACTGTTGGTGCATCACGTAAACAGTTGGCTTTAAAAGGTTAAAATACGGAATATAAAAAAAATGCACGGTATGAATATCAAGAAAATTTTAAAATGTATGGCTTTGTTGTTACAATAAATAACCGTGGTGGGAATTGGCTTTTATGGCATTTTCTGACCAGTGGTGTAACCATCAAAGTTTAAACTTGTATGTATGTACGTCGTAAGCCTACTTTATAATTAGAATTAATGTTAAACCCTTAGGAAGTTATTCTGCAGTCACTACTCTAATACTATAGTTTTATTTATCTTATGTGTAATGTCTAACTCTCATTTTAAGGAGAAAACTCTAGATCGCACCATGTTGAGACCTGGCTTTGGAAGAGGCTTTGTACCTGTCTTAAGACAGAGTACTAAATGTATGAATGTTAAATTGCGCTCAAACTGTCGCGAATTTACTGCGCACATTGGGCTGTCGCACTGCTGTTCGCTAAGACTGGTCTTTATTCTTACTTACATTTGTAGCCAGCAGTCAACAGGAGAGGCAATGTACGTATCACGTAACATTGAGGCTCGTTTGTGCATCCATTGATTCGGTGGAAAAGCTGTAAGTGTTACGTATGCTGACGTGTGCGTTTGTAGCCTTAGGTATATGCAATACGCATGCGCCATATTGTCATCTTTGGCCTGTCCGGTTCTTCCATATTTTTACACATTATTGTAATGACCATGACGCGTTTCGTCAACTCATTACTTCATTCCCGCTTGTTACCCACACATTGGTCAACATGTATTGTCAGCGCATTCTTGACAATAACTGTCACACCTCTCAAGGTTGCCTCGCGAGTAGCAATTGTATTTGTTGTTAACTCAAGGATGCTAGACTCAGCATTTATCCCCTATAAATGCTGAGGGAAGTTGGCCCAGAGGCATTCCGGCCTGCACCTTGATTTCGGCCTGTAACACGTAGCCCAGGCCTCTACAAGACAAATACTTTGGAAGTTATTCTCCACGGTACACCTACGATCTCCACGGCTACTCGTGCAGAGTTACAATTGTCAGCAAGCAGACGCCTAGATGTTCACTTACTACGCTGCGCTACTACTGACAGGAGGTAAGCCGCACCGATACCACTAGCCAGGTCCTAGGAAATTGATACCTCTAAATTACGTTTCGATCCCCCCCCCGGGCAACCTATAGGAGTGTGACAATCCTACTTTCGTATTTATTGTATTCATTCCATTTTATCTAGTCTTTGTTATAGATTATACATTATTGCTTTTGGTAACCTGCGTATTGTTACTTGAATCTTCCTCCCCGCGACACCACGCTCGATTATTTCCCAAGATCTCTTGGGTGGTGGCAACGCTACTTTATAGGGCATCAGGTACCCTCCAAATACCCTAACCCTATCCTTTACTTAGGTGATCGACAACCACCTTGGTTCTTACATTAGCGGCGGCGGTGTTAGCCGCAGACATTTGGTCGGTGGTCCTACAGACACCCTGACCAGTACATTATTTCACAATTTTCGAAAAAAAAAAAAAATGTTTTTGAACATGAGATATGTGTTTTGATTTTCTCTATGACGTTTGTCTGAAACGTTTCTTATTGCAAGAAGAAATGAGCGAGATGTGATAAATAAATACGTATTGGACTTCATGTAAAGTGCCCGTCATTCTTGTCAGATTTGAATTAAACTTGGATTTTCTCGACATACGAGCATTTGCGAAGATTATTCAAATATCAAATTCTAGGAAAATCCTTTCAGTGTGAACCGAGGTGTCCCATGCCAACAGACGAACGTACGAACAGACATGACGTAACTAATAGTTTCTTTTCGCAGCTTATCGAACGCGCCTGAAAAGCGACAACAACTTTCGTGCAAGTGTCACTGTCTGCAATATTCCATATGATCTCTATATAATCTTTACGAATCCAAATTTAATTGTTAATAACGCGGAAAATCGGACGTCAGAAAACGACTGCAGAAGCAGGGACTAGAACCTTGGACTTCATAAAATATTACTCGCTGAGTAGGTAAAAACCTTACATATATTCTGAGTAGGCAATGATTTATGTGGATACTGTCCTGAAGATACTGAACTTTAGCAACAAAGGGAAAACCACAAAACAATTTATTTAGGATATCGGGCAACATAATAGGGCAGTATTGGTTGCATGTGGTATGAAAATTGTCCCTGTCCACTGCATGGAATCATAGGGGAGTATGGAGGATATATCTCCACTTTTTCTTAAATTCGGATCCAGATGAAGGCGAATGGTCAACTTAGCACCCCACTTTACTCCCGGGAAAGAACCCCGGTACACACTGAATAGGAGGCTGGGTAGATCCCAGAGTTGATATGGATGATTTTGGAGAGAAAAAAAAACTTTGACCCTTCCGGTATCCGGACCCCGGACCATCTAACCCGTGGTCTGATCACTACACCGACTACGCTATCCCGATTCCTCTGACGATACTTTATGGCTTTGAGTAATACGTGTTTATGGGGCACGTTTGAAAAAGAGCGAAAAGCGACTATTAAGCTTTGTCGTGTCTCTCCGTCTGTCCGCATAAAACAATTCGGTTCCCACCCGACGAATTTCTGTAGACAGTAGATACTTTTATTAAGATCTGTCAAGAAATTGCAAGTTTTGTTAAAGTCGGACAAAAATATCAAGCAGTTTACATGGAGCCCCTCGGTATGTTTATAATAATATTTCAATGTATTACTGCAGGAAAGGCAGAAGTTTCAGAAGAATGTTTTGTACAGAATGACAACACACATTTCGTATCAGACATAATTTTTCTCCCGGTATTGGTGCTGTTTAAAAAATTACGAAAATCACGATACATGCCGACAGGCTGGCCGTGACGTACAGTGGCGCAAAAGACAATTGTGTTGTGCATCCCAGTTAACTGAGACAAAAATACAGATATTGTTTAATTGCTTATATCTAGGAATATGAAATTTGGTATATACACAACGCATATGTATGTCTGCATATTTTGTACGTATTCTATGTACTAAACACTGTTTTTAAAGTCAGAAATTACAAAATACTTCCTCGGGCTGAAAATTTGAGGTTATGTATGGTCGCAAACTGTTTTTGCCAGTAAGAACTCTGCCCTAAAACTCTCCTACATAAATAATCCTTACTTGTACGAAGATTTGGATCTTGTAAACTTGGTCTTCTTCCACATCGAAGGTGAGAAAGAATGCGTGGCATCACGTCTTCCCGCCTGTATATATATTCGTGAAACACCAATCCGAGAAAATTTTCACCACATTAATTTCTTTAATTTTTATTTCCCATCTTACATTCAAGTGACATTAGACTGACCCCCCTCTCCTTTCTACTTTTTGTCTTTAAAGTACGTATGGTAGGCCTATCTCCTCTTTATCTTGGAAACCACGATAACCTCTTGAAGGTCTTCGTGTTATCTTCGGTTGTTGTGTAGAGAATACATGCTGCTTACAGAATGTCATGGAATAACAGGCCCCTAAAGCAGTGGCATTACGTCAAAGTTTACTAATATCAGTCCTAATCAACAGAAGAGGTACTCAGATCTTCACTTACATTGTTAATAATCTTTATGTTGTTTAACCCGTTGTGTTGATGAGCAAGAAACAAACAATCTTTGCGTTATGATGAATATTTTACAAGGGGAAAATGTACAGGTACGAATTATACGGCCAATTTTAATGTTAAAATCAGCATATTCTCTTGTATACAGGACATGCTTTACAGCACAGTTCCTCCTGGTGTGTGATCTTCACACAGAGACAAATATTTTACAAGGGGAAAATGTACAGGTACGAATTATACGGCCAATTGTTAATGTTAAAATCAGCGTGTTCTCTTGTATACAGGACATGCTTTACAGCACAGTTCCTCCTGGCGTGTGATCTTCATACAGATAGTCTTATGAAGATTTTTTCACTTTTATATTGCGATCTGTATCGTGTGTAACGCAGACTTACTCCTGCATTTCAGTCCTTTTGTTCAGTTACGTAATTCAGTGTTAAAAACCCTAATATTTGGCCTACTTTCCTGAAACCCGGTATAAATATTTTGCTTTTGGCGTCTCAGCAACATTAACAGTTTCATGTGCTTGATGTTCGTGGATCCGTGCATCATAGAACAATTCATACAGAAAAATCCAACAAGGTGCAACAGTGTATCAAATTTTTATTATTCCATATTTATATGAAGCTCAACATGTTTCGGGCGACACACCGCCCATTATTAGGAGCCTAAAACTGCACTAGCAGCCTCTGGTTTTGCGTAGTGCAATAAGAAAATATAGTTTTATATTGTTACGTTATAAACTACGGGTAATGTGGTTAAAAGTGGTTAAAATTGAATATAAAATGTGGCCTGAGGGGGCAGGAAATGCAGTTTATTTTAATGAAGTATTTAAAATAGAAATATATAAAAGTGCTAATTACGTATCTACCGTGGAATGTTGTTGGACGTGTAGTTGCTGGACGCTGTCAGGTAGAGTATGAAAGGTGCAGTGATTTAGTAAGGAGTTATTGATCGATAATCACGTGATATGTTTGTGGTGTCAATGCCTAGCTGAATAAGAGGGTTGTGCTCTCCTGGGTTCTGTTCTGTAATAAGTTGTTCTTTTTGATGATGTGCCTGGATGGAAAATTGTTCATATGGAATTAGCATGGGAGCGTGGTTTATGGGTTTGAGCATTTTCATGATTTTTTCTATGGTACCGTAATCATGTTGATTATTTAATGTGTCTTCAGCAAATGCTGATTGTCAATTATTGTTCTTAATGTGGCGTATGTGTTCCTGATAACGCAATTTCAGATTTCGACTTATCTGTCCTACATAGGTTTGTTTACATGTTTTGCATGTTAATTTGTAAATTCCACTATTGTTGTAGATCTGAGTGTTTTTTTTAGATCTGATGAGTTGTAGTTATGGTATTATTACTTTTGAATGCTATATTGAGATTAGTGTGTTTGAGAAGGTTGGTTATGTTCCTGACTTTCGGATTGTGGTATGTGAAAGTGGCCCATTTTGTATTGTTTTTGTTTTCTTTGTTGTTCATCTTGTGGTGTGTAGTGTTGTAGTTGGTGCTTGAGGTTGATTATCAGTTTGTAAGGAAAGTTATTGTTGTGTGCAGTATTTAGTATGGTTTTCCATTTGTTGTTTCGGCTTTCTTTATCCAGTGGTAGTGAGAGCATTCTATTAATGTAGTAATGGTAGGCTGCGAGTTTGTGCTCCATAGGGTGGTTTGAAATATAGTTGATGGTGACGTCAGTGGTGGTTGGTTTTCTGTAGGTGTCGATTCTAAGGTCTGTTGTTTTCCTAGTAATAATAAATCTAAAAAGTTTATTTGTGCCTTGTCTTGGTGTGTTGGAGTGAGTTGTAGGTTGGTGTGTATGTGGTTTACCTATTCCTGCATTGAGTCGG
>Ga0268261_10004208_pt1 | contig 10750 bp, 12 predicted proteins | sample TergutNc150P1_FD_190353 | JGI IMG/M metagenome (GOLD analysis project Ga0268261, IMG submission 190353) | Nasutitermes corniger P1 segment gut microbial community from laboratory colony in Florida, USA - Nc150 P1 (SPAdes) (version 2) | ecosystem: Host-associated > Arthropoda: Insects >...
GGCGCACCTATAAATACTAATTTTTAGGCAAAAATGGCAATTTTGTACATTTATATTTTATTGATGCAAAATTAATTTTTATTGACTTCAATACATGCCCCTGTTGTGCTGTGATGTTGGGTTGGTCTCTGAATTGCGTCTCACAGCCGGCCGTGTATTAATGGACCTAGCGAGCCGGGCTGTCTCAGGGACATCTGTGTATGCCAATGGGTTAAAATATGTGGAAGTGTGGGCTGGGTTTGTTTTGGCTCATTATAGGACCTCAGAACATCGTGCGGCATTAGACCGTTATATTCTTCAAAGGAAGAGTTCTCTGTTTTGGAGTTTCATTTGTATTGGTGATTTTGTACGTTGCAATGCATTAAATCTGTACAAAGCAGCTATTATCAGTTTTTACGCTATATGAAATGGTTGTTGTTAACACTATTCCCCAACTGGCAGAAGGAATCATGGCAGACCTTTGAAGAGACTTCTGCATACGCGAGACCGGAACAGGTCAACAAGTGGCCCAACTCCATGACAGATATATGATGATGATGATGATGATGAAATGGTTCTAATAGTGTTCAGTTACATGTAATGAATGAGCACAACTGTCATTACTGTGGTGCTTTTACAGAACCCCATGGATTTGTGGAGCGGTGAGTGTGGTTCCCAAAGTGGGATGTGGGCAACAACTTCTGAGGTTGGAAATGACGTCTACCATATGCAACTCAGTGGGGTCACGGAGGTAACAGAGGGAGAGGATTGTGAGCCAGTGACATTTTCATTAATAAGGACTGATTCTGAGGTAGGTTTTATGTGTGTTGAGCATCTAGCATGCTTCACAAGTATCCGGAATTTGCTGTCTCTGTATAAGTCTGTCCTTGTGAAACAATAGTTTGACCCTGGGGAATGTTTTTGTCAAGTCGTGGTGACAAGGTGACAAGAAGGTTATATGTGTGATCAGGATATAAAAAGAATTATTGTGATGAAATAAGGACAAATTAAATTAGATCATTGGTTGTAACATTCTGGTTAGTATTTCAAGAAGGTTTTATTTTTGATCGAGATAATAAAACGTAATGATTGTGAACAAATACGGAAATCCTGAAATTCATATGCATAGATCAATAGTTAAAGTATGTTTACCCATTATGTATGTATGAGGTCTTACAGGGACAGTGGAGGTGTAGGTCCACCTATTGTTAACGTCTCAGTAGATGGAGGTGAGTGGTGACCCTTGTGCCTTGCCCACTTTTAGTAATAGAGCCTGTGGTACCAATTGAATAGGAGAGTGTGTGGTCGATGTAGCTCGTGTGGCTATTTTGGAGAAGAGATAGATCTCTTGCAGATCTTCCAGCCCATAGCCAAGTCAGTGTGCTGACTGTGCTGTCCCACATGGATTGCAAGGTGACATGAAAACGAATAGTAACAAAATGAGCCAGGAGTTTCCAATTTGATGTTGGTAGGAGTGGTTGTCATAGGGCTCCTCTGAACGTGTTAATCTCCCGTGAGGGTCTGTAGAGCACACGGAATTTCTTGACCAAGACCTAGGACAGTAAGTTTTGAAAAAAACAAAGATTTGTCTCAGGAGTTCCTATGTTATTAAGGAGTTTGATAGTTTATTGAAGTGAATAATTACAAAGTAACTGTCATCAGTTTGATGCGATGCAAAATGTTTGTAATGAAATTTGTCTTGTGTCATGTAATGAAAGAGCATGGCCATGATTTTAAGAGTGTGTTGATGTTACAGAGCTCCATATGTTTAATAAAAAAGGAACCAGATTCTGATAGTCGGGCATGTGTAACAACTTTTGACATTGGATCTGAAGAAGGCAATATAAAATTTGAGCTGTCCAATATAAAATTTGAGGAGTCCTTAGATATAAAGGAGGAAAATCCAGAAGCGATAACAATTCCACCAATAAAGTCTGAACCTGAGGTAAGTGTATGGGGCTTGTGTGTGAGGCAGCAACGTTTCATGTTTCCTAGACCATTTACTGCAACAAAAAGAGAACTTCTGAAATTACATTTTAACTGTCTAGTTATGTACCATGCATTTTGTGTAGTCTATTATTTAGACCGACTATTTAAAAAAAAATATATATATATATATATATATCGGCTTCGGTGGTCTAGAGGTAGCGTGCTGGCCTTTGGTACCCAAGTTTGTGGGTTCAAACCCGGCCGAAGCTGTCGGAGTTTTAAGGGCGAAAAAATCCTCAGCACGCCTTCCTTCGGAGGGGAAGTAAAGCCGTCTGTCCCATGTCGCAGAATTGCATCATGTAAAAGATCTCTAGAATTACGTGGAAGTCGAATTCTAGACGAAATTTGTCGGAACATTTCTCGCCCACGAAGAGTTCCACCTTCCGCTGCTAGAGGTCTCTCGCGTCGTTTGCCGTGAAGGCACCTAGCGGAGAAGGTGGGAACGTCTAAAGGCGGGGGAAAGCAATGGCAGCCTACCCCTAAGAACTTGCCCAGGATGCAGTGTGCCAGAGCCATACGGGTCGCCTGACTGTGTTCTGGTTCCTGCTAAACCGGCCTAAGGGCTGAATACTAATGAATGAATATATATATATATACACACACACGCACACACACACACACAAACACACACACATACACGCATATATTAACAGTGGATCTTTATATTGTAAGTACTCCTACATGTTTCGATGCATTTGCAATGCCTTTGGGGAGTCTTATTTTCCGACCAAGTTGTATCATTTATTAAAATTGCAATATATGGATTCTGTTAACTTATTGCAATTGTAATAATTGTTATGACCTACATTTTATCAGTTATATTTTATCGGTCGTCTGTAACGATCACCTGTATAAACATTTTAATCTATTAATTTTATTTTTATTTTAGATATATATGTTGTGCATGCGTTAAAAAAAAAAGGTAAAGCAATACGTGGAAATCTTGGGAGCCGAATTTGACACACACAAGTATCGCTGCCAGTGAGTGGATTTTCACGAAACTCGTGCATGCTGAACAGCTGTTTGTTGTGAGCTCCTTACGGACGGAAGTGATATCCACATAACGTTTTCTTCTACAGCATTTCGCCTATAATCTGGTCACCAGGGCTGTGTTTAAGAATCAGTATTGAATGACTGAATATACGATATGTAAATATATACATATATGTAGATGCTGTAAGCAATCCCATTACAGGCCTGGACAGGCCCTGAGGGTTTCAGGAGGTTGAGGCTCTCAGATTTCAAGACAATCGGCACATGAAGGTGGTGCCCTACGCACCGGCCGCCTTTACACCCAGGAAATATTCCTGGTACTCATTTCTGTTGGAGGCTGAGTCGACCCCAGGGCCATAGTGCGGCCGGAAGGAGTATGACAATTAAAAAATCCAATGACATCGTCGGGAATCGAACCCGCGACCTTCCGGCTTGTAGCGCAGTGCCTCAATCAACTGTGCCACCGCGTGCTCCTGTGCATTGGTTATTCAAAATAATATACTGCATTTATCTATTTCCTGCTTAGAGTTACCGTGTGGTTTCCACGTAATTTCTGATGTGTGGATTGTAATTCTGAAGGGAAGAGGGTACGTGGAAGACATAGCCATAAATGGAAGGATTGAAATGCATGTTGAAGGAATAGTTTTGGGGAGTGTGGACTGCATATGTTTGGCTCTGAGTAGAGACCAAAATTGGGTGTTCTGAACACACTAGTTAAGACTAGCATGCCATAAATGTGGGTAATTTCTGGCTATATGGTTCTTTATAGCAGAAAGCCATGGTACCATGCAATTTAATTTGTAGTTTTTGCCTATTCTTGCAGAATGTCCGCAAAATTTTCATTTACCTGAGCACGTGAATGAAGTGTATTAAACCTACATATGCTTTTCATATCTTTAACAAATTGTAGCAAAGTTTGAACCCCATTTTTCATTCACTTTTCATTACCAACTCATGCACTTATTAATTAAAAACACTTTCACAGTTCACATTTAAAACCACACACGTTAAAAATGTCTGTGATGCATAATTAAATTAAATTAAAAACCCAACATGTTTCGGTCACAGTCCTCTGATCATCATCAGGGGTTAATCACCGTACTTGTGCAGTTACTACGTGTCAGCGTGCCTGCCTCGTATTCCAGTATGTGGCGGTTTGTTGTCTGTAATATATAAATATCTAAATTATAGTTTACGAAACGTGGTGATATGGGCTGTTAACTGTTATACAAGAAGGATGTGTGGCTTACCTGTACGTGTATACTTGCGATGTACCTGTCCGTGTGGTGTTTTTCATGTTTTCAAGTATAACATTCCACATTCAACCATGTAACATGTCCAAATCATATAAAATTTGTAAATCAAATGTGTGCGGAGTTGCAAATATAACACAGCAGTGGGTACTGTGGCAGTAGTTGTCTAGGGATTTACAAACCCCAGGCTCCAAGTACTCCAGGTGATGTCTGTTTGTGGAACCTGGGTATGGAAGTTTCTGTATGTTAGTGTTCTGACACCTATATGTTTGCAGTTACTCCAAGATTTTATGAATGATATGGACCCCAACAATAGTCCGTACATACAATACTTCCATTCAGAGCTGTTAGTGGAAACATTTAGTGATGTGTGGTGTGTGCTTATGCATTGCTCTGCATCAAGTATGCAGTTCTTCAAATCCAATATTTGTTTAGTTAATTCAAACATTTATTTATTGATTCTGTTGAGGAGAGTATTTGGACCTGAGAGGGACGAGGTGACATGGGAATGGAGGAAGCTGCAGAACGAGGAGCTGAATGATCTGTACTCCTTACCCAATATTGTACAGGTGGTAAAATTGAGACGAATGAGATAGGCAGGGCATGTGGCGCGTATGGGGGATGGTAGAGGTGTGCACAGGGTTTGGTGGGGAATCCTGAGGGAAAGAGACCATTGGGGAGACAAAGACGTAGATGGGATGATAATATTAAGATGGATTTTTAGGAAGTTGGAGGGGGTCATGGGAACTGGACGGAGTTGGCTCAGGATAGGGACAGGTGGCAGGCACTTGTGGGTACGGTGAGGGACTTTCAGGTTCCATAAATGCGGGGAATTTCTTGACTAGTTTACTGGTTAGCTTCTCATGAAGGACTCTGTTCCATGGAGTAAGTATTTATTGATTCTGTTGGCGTGTGCAGAATGCGACAATTCCTTGCAGTTCTCAGGAGCTTCTTGCAATCCTCTCTGTTATATACCATTTCCTTCCACCTTTTTCCGCCAAATTGTCTTTCATCCTCCCTCATGTCATCTTTCCATCTATTTCATGGTCTACCTCTTAGCCTGGTTTGTTCCAGATTCGTATATAGCAATTTTTTTTGCGAATTCTGTATTCTTCCATTCTCTGTACATGCCTAAACCAATGTAATCTATTTAACCATATTGTCTCTGTTATAGTGGGGTTTTTAACCATTGCATAAATTCCTGTATTGGTTAATATTCTACAATTTTATTTGTCATAGTCATATACTGGGCCTAAAATTCTTCTATAGACTTTTCTTTAAAAAATATTTATTTGCTTTCTGTCTGATTGTTAGTATCCAGGTTTCTGATGCATATGTTAAAGTTTTGTCTGTTATTGTGTTCTTTAGTATTAATTCACACATTGCATTCAGAATAATTGTTCTTCCTATTAGCAAATATCCTAATGTGTAACCTTTATGTTTGTGGCAGGTTACTTGGAATGAGCAGCTTCATGTACATACTAGTGAGCATCGATATTCATGTAATGTGTGCAAGAAGACATTCAATGAAAAGAATGATCTTATGAGACATAAATGTTTACGTGGTGGTGAGCGCCCATATTGCTGTGATGTGTGCAATAAGACATTCAGTCAAAAGATTCAAATGGTAAGACATCAACGCATACATAGTGGTGAGCGCCTGTATTGCTGTGATGTGTGCACTAAGGAATTCACTGTAAAGTGTGCCTTGGTAAAACATCAACGCATACATAGCGGTGATCGTCCATATAGCTGTGATGTGTGCAATAAGACATTCACTGTAAAGGGTAACCTTATAAGGCATAAACGTTTACATAGTGCTGAGGGCCCATATCGCTGTGATGTGTGCAAAAAGGCTTTCTCTCGAAGGCATGACATGTTAAATCATCAATATATACATGGTGGTGAGTGTCTATATCGCTGTGATGTGTGCAACAAGGCATTCACTCAAAAGAATCACATGTTATATCATCAACACATACATAGTGGTAAGCGTCCATATCGCTGTGATGTATGTAATAAGACATTCATTCAAAAGAGTTACAAAATAATTCATCAACACACACATAGTGAAATGAATGAATGGTATTTGGGTTTGAGCCTCTCTGGGCCCGATGCACCTAGGCCTTAACACAGGCCCTTTGTATTCTACACTAAGTTAAAGGAGCCCTGTTCCTTTAGCAAGTTTCCAGATGTCCCCTATACTTAGTTTCCTACTATCCTTTGGGTCCAAAAAAGGAACCCAGATGTTATGTCTGAGTGAGGCTAAGGCCTCACACTCACAAAATGTGGACTGAGGTCTCCTGAGCAGTTACTCAGAGTCCCTGGTGGATGAGCCCTCCTCCAGGTTCCCCAAAGGGGCCCCTGTGAATAGATACCATCTCCAGAGCCTTTTCTACCTATCCTTGAGGGTCCCCAACAAAGTAGCCCTCCCTCCAGGTTCCCTTCACAGAGCTCCCACAGAGAGAGACACTCCACCTCCAGAGCCCCTTTCAACCATATCTCAAAGTTCCCATTATATGAGCCCACTTCAGGTTGCCCAACAGCCCCCATAAAGAGAGATGCCCATCCCCAGAGCCTTCCTTTTATAACCTTCAGGTCCACTAGCAAAGGAGCCCTCTCTCCAGGTTCCGCTAATAGATCTCCCATAGAGAGAGGTGCCCCATTTCCAGAACCCCCTGAGAACTATCAGCGTTCCTGGTGAACAGACCCCCCACAAGGTGAAGTCCGTCCGCTGAGCCTTCATCCTGGTGAACAGACCCCCCATGTGGTGATGTCCATCCCCTGAGCCCTCATCCCATATCCTTCCAGATCCCCAGAAAGGAGCTGCCCTAACAGCTCCTGCAAAGAGGAATGCTCCCTTTCCAGAGCCCTCCACCTATTTTTTACAATTCCCAGTCAGTGGACTCCCCAGATTCCCCAAAGTGCCCCTACGGAGACCGGCACCAGTCTCCAGAATTTTCTTCTACCTCTTTCCCTCATAATCTCTGATAAATGAGCCCCCCCTCCATGCTCCCCAACAGGGTCCCTATGCAAAGAGAAGCTTCATTTCCAGAGCCAGTGGTTTATTCATTCATTTCTATCTGTTGGGGTCACCAATAAGGAGCCCTCCCACGGAAACGGGGAAAACATTTGGCTACCGTCCACGGAGCCCCACTTGGATGGAAAACCTACATATAGTGCGGTGCGGCCTGGTCCCCCAAGGGGATCATTTATGACATTGCAGTCTATACCCCAGTGCCATGCAGCGTCAGCACAATATCTTCCACCTTGGTTTGGGTAGACCAGAGCCCCGTTTGCCAGCCTGTGTCTTAGCAACCCTCATTAGGGTATGCCCTCCACAACTGTTACCACTTCCCACTTGACCCAGGGTAGAGTAGAGTACGAATCCACAATACCCTAATGTATGGATAAGGGGTTGGATGTATGGGAGGCACGCATGCATAGTGGTGAGTGCCACTACTGCTGAAATGTTTGTATTATATAATTGATTTTACAGATCCACATGATAACACACATCATGCATACTGGTGAGTGCCTGTATTGCTGTGATGTCTGTAATAAAGCATTTAGTTAGTAGAGTAGTCATATAGCACATCAGTGCATACATAGTGCTGAGCATCTGTATTACTCTGGTGTGTGTAATAAGAATTTGCTGTGAAGAGTCACATGGTAAGATATCAATGCCTACATAGTGCTGAGTGTGCAGTTCCTGTGTTGTGCACAGTACAGCATTCAGTGAGAAGGGGAACCTGTTAAACTTTCCATGCATGATTTATTTGACATTTTATAATTTTAGTAATGTGTGTGATAATGCATATAACCTGAACAAAATGATGATAAATTCCATTTTCGTTTCATGTGATAATGTATCATGTTGTTATTAAATTGCACGTGTTCAAAGATGTGTGTTAAGATAATAATTTAAAAATTTTAACCTTATTTTTCCCAAAATCTGCACTTCATTGAAGTGAAATTTTTCGAACAGTTTTTCTCTCTGTTGAGGCAAGGATTCAATTTACATTTTTCCCATGAAACTATTGTGTATGTCTTATGGTCTGGGTGTTTGCACGTTGTTCACTTGTCCTTCCGTAAGAGACGTTCACCATCTGGATGAGTTTGAGCATACTCTGTGGTAAGAGAAGAGACTGATTTTCTTTGTTGCTTCTTCAGTTGTGTCAGAACTCAATGGTGTACCTCTGTGCAGACTGTAGTCCTAATTTGCACAGGCTTTTGGCAAAATCAGTTCTGAATGCCTTCAGAATAATTCCACTTGCTCCTTTCTTGCTGCACACTTGCCTGTACAGCACCCAGGCATTGATCACAATTGTGTCAACCAAGTGAAAGAAAATTCTAAATTACCACTTTTTGGATCTCATCTCAGTGAGAAATCTGCCTGTATTTCTATTGAGAAAGTCAACATTCTGGAAGTGGCTGCGGTACGCAGACACAGTAGATGGTCGTGATATTTCTACATGATCCGTTTTCTTCCTTTAATGTTGCCACATTTTTTATTTGGGCAATTCACCAGCAAACATAGTAGTGAGGATGCTGATGATGATGATGATGATGATGTTATCTTTAAATATAACAGAAGTATTCATAGGATCAAAGTCTTTTTGCATATTCTTGTGAAAAAACCATGTGCCTTCTTTTTCAAATCCTGTCCAGTCGGAAATCTTCGATTTGAAAATGTGTTTCGTTATGCAGTACCAATATACACAATTGACTGTTTAAACAAATACACAGCAAGTAGCAGTGGTGTATATCTAACAGAATACATTTCCTAATTTGCAGGTCTTGCTATGTCTCTGAATAATCAAATTACAGTGCTGCCACTTCCTTATGAGGTTCCTCAATTTTCCAGAAATTGTTTTCATTCTCATGGCCGCTGTAAATTTCAGTCTTCTGAGCAAAGCACTAATCACTGCACAGCACAAGAAGTTTGTAGCCAAAATTATGAGACTTCCTTCATGTATACTTTAGTGTGATGCCTGACATTTTTTGCACAAATCTGTTCGTCTATGGCAGGTCATTCACACATGGGAACTGCAAAACCTGTTTATTCAGATATTCCATTGCCGACCTCAGTTTCTAAAGCATGTCATGAATTGGGCTCTGAAAATTGGGGTGTTTGTGTTGTTGGAATGTAGGCAGATATGAAACATCTTTATGAGACAGTTTCTTTCATCAGATACATGCCCAATACATCATTCCAGACATCACAAGCATTGGAGGGAGGAGCCAAAGAACTAATAATACAAATCCAAAGAAACTGAGTACCATATACTGTACAGTTTATTGGTTTGTTTGGATTTTCTTACTGCTGTATAAATTTATTTCCTCTGCATTTTTGGCAGGCATTTCATCTGTAAAAAAAAGTTTTTGAAAATTTAATGGGGAGTAGAGACCTTCAAAATTTTTTAATAGAGCTGCATATTTTTCTTGGATCTGAAGTCATTTCCACCCCACAAATTTTTATCTTATGGTGAATGGTTTCCTGCATTTTCCAGATGTTTTGTTTGCATTATAGGATGCCATTGATGTGCTTGGAACTGCAGAAGGCCAGGCATTTCAGATGTCTTCCACGTCATCTGGAACATGATCAGTATTGTATAATTTTATTGTCTGTAGAAAGTCCGAGTTTTAGTTCTGATTGCAGATCTTTGCCATTCCTTCCACTATTTCTTCTTCTTCAGAATAATACAGAGAATCCTTATGCTGAGAAACAAACAATTTCATAGTCTATTGTACAGTCCTCATCAGAATCATCAAGGTCCAAGCCATCGTTTTTATCAAGACATAAAAGAGCCATAACTTTGTGTGGTGTAATTTTTTTTAACTGGTCCTTTGTCAATGAAAATGAAACTCCATATTTCTCCGACAAATTGGCTACATAAGAGAACAATACACACAAGGAATCAATAAAGACCATAGAGAAAATGAAAGTAACTTAAAACATACGAATGATGGACGGGAAACATTTTTGTACACATGCCAAACTTGCCAAGAGACATTATGTATTAGCGTAATTCTGTATATCACAAAGCAGCATGCAGTAAACTGAAAACTATTTGAAATCTATGTAATGCTGCATGTAACCTAACCTCAATCAAAAATACCGGCTGGCAGCAACTTCCGTGCGATCTGTTTGCAGTTCCCTTGAAGTAAGTACAAGAAGCAGGTTTTGCACTTCTTCAAAGGGTGTATCCAATATTCTAGCTTCAGCAAAAGATCAAAAACAGAATTCAAAATGGCTTTCCACACATGTGCAATCGAGCATGGAAGGACAAGGCATCAGAAAACATTTGTGTGAAGTGCATAAAAAGCTTTTCAGTCAACAGATTAGTTTTTCTGGACATCAAAAATATATAGTGGTGATCATATTTTCTGTGACTTGTGTAATAAGTAGTTAATTAACAAGTGTAGCCTCTTAGAACATCCGTGTTATAATTAATCACAAGCATCTGTAGTCATGAAATGTCAGTCTGTAATAGTCAGGTTATTTTGTGAAGAGTGACCACTACATACACAAG
>Ga0268261_10004209_pt1 | contig 10749 bp, 11 predicted proteins | sample TergutNc150P1_FD_190353 | JGI IMG/M metagenome (GOLD analysis project Ga0268261, IMG submission 190353) | Nasutitermes corniger P1 segment gut microbial community from laboratory colony in Florida, USA - Nc150 P1 (SPAdes) (version 2) | ecosystem: Host-associated > Arthropoda: Insects >...
CTCTGCGACGAGCTGATCACTCGTCCAGAGGAGTCCTACCGACTGTGCTGCGTTGTTGTGTGTGATCTAGAAACATCAAGAATGGGTGCTCCATATATATATATGACATTAGTCGCCTAAGGGTTAACCTTGGCACAATCAAGAGGTGAGTGATTACTTTCACACGATGACCACATTCAACTAGATTCTGAGTCAGCCCAGATATGGTGACACACAGCACAATTCTGCGCATACACCAGAAATCAGACACAGCAACGCAGTCTAGTTCATCTGGTACTGAAATAGCTATAAAATCTGTGCATACGGAGTTGAAATTCCAATGAACTTTCAACTGGCAGTAGGGAATGTTTTGATAAAAAGAAACAATTTTGGAAATGTATCGCACAGGGAATTAACCCTTACCACTCAATGCAAATTACACCTCTCTTCCTCCACAGCACTCAATTATACTTTTAAAAACCCCCAGAACAAATGCTCTCTTGAGCAACGTACCACAAAAATATTCATGACATGTTAATATTTTGCCAAAAAATGGCAGCTGCAGTTCATTTAGTCATAACACTTCCTGACAAAATAAAAGACATCCACAATAGGAACACACTAACAAACGAGTTAAACATGAAATTCTTGTCATGGATACCCTGACACTGGTGGAATAAGAGTGAACATATCATTACTGTACTGGCTGTTCAGACCATACTTTCAGAACTCATATCTTGCCAAGTACACTGCATATGGCTGCAAAATGTACAGAAAATTTCAACATCTGTACACAGTATAACTGAAACATGGAGCAATGAATATTATTTAAGAAAAACTATACTACACTGTGGAGTAGCTCTGCAATAATATATCAAGGAAAGTAGCCTTCAGCAAAATGTGTGTGTGTGAGATTACTGCCTGCCTTCTGGGATGAAATGCTGTGTCATATGACAGATTACATGAGAATGTGTATTCTTTCCACATTACAATCAGATAGCCAACTTTTATTAATTTTCATACAGTTTTACAACCGAACTTTCTATAACGTTACCAACATAGGTGCAAACAATGTGCAGTCCATACACACCTGCTCGCACCAGTTTCTCTACTTCAGACACAGATTCCTTCAATGGAGTGATTATTTTATCATCATTCAATGACTCATTTTCCTGTGTTGTTTCATTTGCATTCACAACAATCTGCAAAACAAAAACACTACAGTCAACAGTGCAACAGAAGACAACAATTTGCAAGAATAACAGCTGACTGTCTGGTTAGAAAAATGTCACAACTGCTGTTTTCATTCCTTCCAGTGCCCTGCACAACAACAAGAACCACCAAATATAAACTGAAGACATGTAAGATATGAAACAATTCAATAACCCAGCCCAAACAGAGATTAAAACACATTCTTGATACAGGTGCTTCAAGACAACTTGCTGGGAGAACAGGTTTGGGTACCAAATGGCTGGCTGCTACAAGCAGAATACCCATTTAAAACATCAGTATGACTCTTTCAACCTGCCACTTTCTTGGGAGACAAAGGATATAACACAAAGAAAGTATGGATAAATAGCAACAACTGCCAACAGCTACTAGTACAATACAGAAACATCACCTCCCTTCCCTCTGTGCATTACAAGTGCAAATAAAATGCCAGGCATTATCACAGGTGCTACAGGCAGGACATGTTGACAAGTGTTGGGCCACCACTGCCTGTTACAAGTTTCACTTGACATTCCAACTGTGGTCACCTGGGTTGTGACACCATGCATATACATTATACCTGATTAAACAACATATTTTCCAACTTCCAACAACCAACAATAACAGCACAGCTGACCAAGAAGTGGCCACAGCACCACTTCCTTAGGTCCTACCATAATGCAAAGCCAGTGAATCTTTGGACAAAATGCAAATTTTGTTAAAGTAAATGTAATGGTAAAGTTCACCCTAGAACAGGCCATGAAGGCCCAGAGGAGAGTAGAGGTATAGCTCCACTCTTTCTTGAACTTCAATGCTAGATGGAGGAGGGTGGGCAACATCATGCCTCAGCCACTCTACCCCCCAGGAATTACCTAGTGCCCATTGTATAGGAGGCTGGGTGGGCCCCAGGGCCAGTATGGATGGGTGCACAAAATCCTGCCCCCACCAGATTTGATCCCTGGACCATCCAACCTACAGCAAGTTGCTATACTGACTGAGCTATCCCAGCCCATGCTACTCTGGTTAGGAAAACATTTCCATGGAATACAAAATAACAACATGGAGGTGATGCAGAAAGTTTCACCAACTTTTGTTGGTTTGAAAGCAGACCAATGCAGCACTGGAGCTAGCCATATGAAACTTAATACAGACACAGCAGAATATTAACATACCAACACACTACACAGGCATATACAATAATGTTTGTAAGTTCAAATTTCAATCACAGCAAGGATGTAAACTTTGAGGTTACACCACACATAGTAAACGTACACAGGATAGATAAACTGAAGAAATCATATGTTCTTCACAGCAATGGAACAACCACAACCACAACCACAACCACAACCACAACCACAACTACCAACACCACCAGCACTGTTAGTATAACCCATACGAAATTTCCCCATCGAACTACACTTGAGATATGTGGTTTCATTACACTCTTAATACTGAGAAATACCACAACTGATTGAGACACATTCATTCTTAGTTCTCTTTTCATTTCCTTGTTCAAAGCCATAGGCCATTGGTCACTGCCTTCTAAAATTGCTATATGTAGCTTGAAAAGAATAACGGAATCTTCAGATGGAAGATATTTGGGTACCATTCAACTGCTGACAAAATTCCATCGTGTCAATTAACATCACTTTCAGTACATTCTGAAACGTGAAGTAACAAATCATTATTGTAGAAAAAATGTCTTAAACTTACTGAATCAGTAGCAGAAACAGTTAAATTTTATAATAACTGAATGTGTTCAAAGTGCAAATTATTTTCCTACAACAGCCAACTCCACACCATTTATTATTCATGTGACAATAAGAGACGTTGATGAAAAAAATGAAAATAATTACAAAATCTGTGAGTAGTTCCTGTGGTGTGTCTGTGCAGATGACTGCAGTAGTTTGGGGCTCAAATATGTCATATGAAATTTGTGGATAAGAATGCACCCTAGCTGAAACAATGTACAATAAAGCAGTGAACATGAAGGGGAAAACCAGTGGTGTACAAAAGAGAATTTTAGATCATTATCCACTGGCATTTTCATACCACGCCACCACCATAATCTAAATCATGTGCTCTGTCATGTGGCAAAACAGCCTGCCAAATGTCACTTTGTTGTGCCACGGTCACTTCTTGCCTCAACACTGGAAGACCTTGAACCACCAAGTAAAATCTTTCACCTTCAAGTACCTCAGAGTCACCCTTTGCCAGGCAAAAATGGCTAGTGCAAAAGGTTTATTACAGCAAACTGTTAGCACCCACAATGCACTTATCATCTTCCTATGGCACAGAGGAAAAGCATGATCCCAGCATTGCTCACAAAGCTATTATTCTAACTCAGCTATCAAAAGATTTTAGTTTTGTAATTAATCACCTGATATGATGTGCTGCTCCAAATTAATGTCAACAGCAAATTTTCGTGTATGTTAGTCTGTTGATTTAATTGAAGGCTTTATCGAATTTGTGGAAAAATGTACAGAGACTGGTGCACAGAGAGTTATTGCAGCAGCTATAAAATGTGCTAATGACTTTCGAGTACAACTTTGGTTTTGTGGTGTGAAAAGAGTATGAAATGTGGAGTGTCACTGACTATGAAGCTCAAGCTAAGCCAATTACAATTCCAGAGAAGAAGTTTAAAACTGACTTTTTAGTACATTATTTGATCCTATCAATTACCCTTTAACATTAATGTGAATTATATTTAAAGATTAAGTTTCTACCATTCAGTAAACACACTCCATCTTTGTTACAAAAACCAACCAGTTAATACTGTATAAAGGATATAATCACTATGTGTTCTCAGATCCATGCAAAACACATAAATGTAATGGGTGCAAAGAACTTAGAATTTCTTTAACTCTAAACCTGGCAGTATACAGTAAATGCTGGGTCTTAAGGGGTTTAAGGAAGAGATTTGAGAACTGCACCAACACATGGAGAGATGTGGCTTCCTGAACAAGATTAGTGAACTATCAAAAAAAAAGAAGAAATTATGAAACACTGCCGAGAACTTCAGTCGGCTCTTAACCACTGGTTTTGATGCAGATATCACAGGATATCCTCCATGTGATTAAGTAATAGCATCCACAGTTTTATGCAGAGGCTTAAAATTGTACACCACTAAATATTTTAAATTTAATTAAGATATTTGACTCTGAAGACCTGTACTTACTATACGCATTTCTTCAAGAATGTTGCTAACAAAGACAGTTTCCATCACCAGTGGTGTGGGCAGTTTCTCCAAAATTAAGCTCATTAAGTCTCATTTACATTCAATGCCTTAAGAAAGACTGAGTTCTCTATATACTCGTTAGTTCAAAACATCATCAGTTAAAACTTTGATTTCTACTAAATGATGAAAAAATCTGAAGGCGTGAAAGTGAGAGAAGTTGGCTTTCATTAAATCATTTTGTATCTGGCTATTTTCTCAAACTTTACACATTTTCTATGCAAGGTATTACAATGAATTTTTACAGCTGCACCTATTTATTAAGACTGTTACACACCCATTAAAAACAATGTGACCACAATATGCACATAACAGGGAGGGTGAGCAGGGGGCAGCAGATGTAACTGACACTAGGTGCCATGATGGCTAGGGCAAGCACTGGGTCAAAACATGACACAGATGCTGTAAATTTGGACAGCCCTGTTACTATAATAACTCACAGGAAAAATATTTACTTCTGATGTCATAATAGTCTCTGTTGTCAGAAGTCAATATAGGTGAAAAGAGGTAACATGCTATCACTCTGATAAATGTAATAAATGGCAAACTTCTTTTAATTCTCCTCCCTCTCCTCCTCCTCCTCCTCCTCCTTATGCTTCAATGTCCCATACACCCCAGTGTAGCACAAGGCCTCCCAATGTACATACTTATTGCTATCCCACCCTGCTTTGAGTATCACACATCACTTGGCCTGTCCAGTGATCATTCAGGCAACAGCACTTTACTGCATCCTTAATTTCACCAACTTGCAGCCCTTCTCTTCCTCATATACTGCACTTATGATGTACTGATCACTGCTGTCAAGAGTTCATCCTACACAGCTTTCAGTGGCACGATCATAGCGAACAATCAATTGGAAAGATTTGGAAGTACAGACATGGCCTAGTTTCAGGAACAACAGCACCATTTGCCTGAAGACCCTCTGGAAAACTTCTCTGTCACAACTGTTGGTGCCCAAGCAAGTGATACAAAACTGGGGCCTCCTATATACAAGTCAGAAATGCTACTTCCTGAGCCAACTGACTTGTTCCCAAATGATCAAGTGAATCTATGTCAACATGTAACATACTTCAGGGGTTTCCTTGTTATGAACAATGCAGTATTTTCAAACTCTCACTACATCAACAACTTACTTGTTCCGTTTCAGGTGATGTCCCATCCCAAACTGCTGATGAAACAGCTGGAACTTCTGTATCTGGAACACAAAGAACATAGTTTACCTAACCAGAAATGTGTGTTCTGTTTCACTTGAACCCTACAGAACACTAACATCAGCACACAACATCTCCCTGTTCTGGTGACATTATTCACCTTGAAGACATGTCACTCGATGCAAGTCACACAAAATCTAATCTTCTGTCATATAACACCACATAATCTGGCAGATACACACCAATGTTTCAGAAAAACCTGTTGCCTCCATCTTCAGAATAGCATATGGTTTTCTTCAGCATGGACCTCTGAAGTGTTTATACCTAACTACATGGCATTAAGGCATCACAAATACACTGACTAACCATCCATCACAGCTGTTTTTATAGATAATATCTTTAACCTTCTACAGTGCTTCATGTTTTTTATTATTCACAAGCAGGTGACAGGCACAGGCACAGGCACAGGCACATAAATGTATGAAAAAGGTAGCACTTATATAAATACATCATTAGTTTAAAAAATTACTAAAATATCAGTCTTCTAAGCATTTGAAAATGTGTTGCTTTTATTATTAATCAAAACTGTGTTAATAAGTAATAAATGACATATTACAGCAATATATTAAAAATGTGTGGTATTTTGGTGCTGTACTTCTGTCAAAGGACATGATCTAAGCTCCTCCATTCGATGTACATATACACTGGAATACAAGAACAGTGTCGGTGGCTCCAAGGGAAAGTTAAATTTTGTTGATTTTACTTATGATATACTCAGCTAGCACACTCTTCATGATTTTCTTGATGCAGCAGTTTCTTCTGGTTTCTGTTAATGCACAGGACTGTTAAATGTTTGTGGTATGGAGATGTACCACTGTCACATACTGTGGAGGAGTGACTGTCTGTTGTTTGTGTCCACAAAGTGTCAGGGCTGAGAATATGAAAAAAATTAGCAGTCATGCACATGAACAAGAAACCAAAACAAACTGCTGCCTCAGTAAAGTCACAATAAATGTGCTGACCAAGAACATCACAACTAAAGCAACAAGATTCAACCATCCCTTGGAGCCACCGACACTGTTCTTTTATTCCAGTGTATATGTACATCAAACGGAGGAGTTTAGATCATGTCTTTTAACAGAAGAACTGCATTAAAATACCAAACATTTTAATATTATAATATACAATTGAACAATTATTTTAACACAGTCTGATTAATAAAAGTAACACCCATTCAAACGTTTTGAAGAGTGAGGTTTCACTCATTTTTAACTAATAACATGTAAGTCCCCATTTTCTCACACATATTTAAGCCTGCACCTGTCGACAGCTTGTAAACAGGTCAAAATGTGAAGTGCTGTAGAAGATAAAGATATGTATAAAATAAATAGTTGTGAATGGTAGGCCATTTGTTCACTTGTTTATTCATGTGTCACAATGGGATCTCTGTCGCTATGATCCTGCTACCACAGCAACTACTACACACTGCCATCAGAATCACACATCTCAATAAACAGACACAGAAGTTCTGTACCTACAGAAAACATTTGTGTTATTTCAGCAACGCATATGTTGAAATCTTTTAATTAACCAAAACGTAGCAATGTCTGTTTTAAACAAACATTACAGGCAGACCCTTAAACACTGGTATGTGTGCGTGAGAGAGAGAGAGAGAGAGAGAGAGCGAACAGACCACTGTATTAAAAATGGAATGACTGTAATATGCATGGTCATATTTCACACTTCCCAAGTGCCCTTTTTTATATCAGTAAAATGCACCAGTGCATTTTGGAACTGCAACTTTAACAAGAGTTTTCCAATTTCACTACCAACATTTTTAGCACTGAAGAACTGCAAAAGCATCAACTGCAATAACTTGCTGGGTAAGTAATACTAGAACAGATAAACAAATTAACAATACATAAGCACTTCAATTTAGGACCCCTCTTCCGAATTCCCAACAGAATCAATATTTTTCCATGGTTTTATGAAGGACATGTCTTTGCCACCACCTTCTCACAGATCGCAATGTGGCCAAGCATGTGAGTTTCTGGCCTATATAAATATGCAATGTACAGATAACAGAAAAGTCCTGCAGAAAGAACTGCATACAAAACATTAACATCCATGCTCATGCATTTACTGCAATATGCTTTATGTGGGGCATCCAGTTGTGTTATATGATTATGTAAAACCTCCACCTTAAATCAAAACAAAGAAAAGAAAATCTCCAGGAAGGTGTACTTACATAAAAAAAAGTAATCTTAACTTCAACATGTATTTTAACATGCATAAATTACATTTTATGTCTATTAATTATGATGGAAGGAACATAAGAAGCAAAACGTACAACAAAATTTGTGTAAATTTTAGATCTCAAGTTATTAACATAAGTAACGCAATTGTGTGTCTGTACTTTTTAATTTTGACACATGCCTGAAGATGATCAAGGCTGACTGAAATATGATGCCAAGTAATAAAAACTAATAAAGAACTTCTGCTAAACAGTTGTGTCAATGGTGTTAAGACCTTACATTATTGCAAAAAGCCCAAATATTGTTAGCGTCTATTCCAGGAATTTCAAACAAGGTATTGTGAGCAGAATTCATGGCCTCTTTTCTACTACACAGTTCCCAGTTCCTTATAACCATGAAATCGCAATAAAAACCACCAAGTAACATCTTGTAAAGAAAATGAGCAACACAAAAACAATGATTAGGTTGTGCTTGACACAAGGCAAATTCTTTTGTAGGTTTGGCAATGAAAGTGCTAAAAGTACTGTTTCTGTGTGATACACAATTTAGAGTTTCAAATAATTTCACTTGTCATGTCCAATGAACACTGTACTTAGCAATTCTTTCTTTACAACAAATAACTACCACTTTCAGCCAACACACTTTAAGAAAAGTCATGACACCTATCAGCACAGTAAATAAGCTACAGGCAGGACTACCAAGGAATCAGGTTTAAATCCCTGGCACAGACAAGAGAGTTCAGACCACCTCTGAGGCTTACAGAGCCTCAAGAGACCAAGGTGTGATGCTGACTCAAATCCTCCATCTAGCAATGAAGTTACCCATTCCTTAGTGAACCATTCATGGTAGAAGTGCAAGCCTAACTCAAACACAAGCAAACTTCTGCTGGTTCTGTAATTTTACAACAACACAGCACTGATGTCATATTAAATCCATATATGTCTGCAACATACCTATTTCCTATCTCACTGCAGGATTTGACATTCTAATAATGGCAATTATAGGAATTAGTCTTCTGGGATGTGATAACATGAGGTTTGGTAGATAGCAACTAAGTCTCTCTCTTCCACCCACAATGTGCAGCAGCAGCAGCAGCAGCATGTCTCTCTAAATCTATCCACCTAACTGCACTGAACCAAACCCGAAAGACAATAACACTACTGTCTCAAGTCATGTTGATTATTTAAACCAAAACACTTTGCAGTCACCATATTGCTAATTTCCCATTCTCATCAGCATTTAATCACTTTCACAGCCCACACTCACACCAAGTGGCAACAGAGTTGTTCCCAACTTACATGTTGGCAAGGTTGGTACTGCTGATGACAAGAAACCAAAGGATGGATTGGTTAGTATGCTACCTACAACAAACACCTCATTATACCCTGGCCTTACCACTTCCCTGTGCTCAGTGAACACCGCAACTGTCCCGTACAATCCACTGGCAGAAGCCTTCCACAGCCAGCTTTATGAATTTACCACCAAGTTAAAGATTGTGCTAAATGTTGTGTCTTTGTGCTTTAGTGTCTGACCTCTTGTCTAGCAGTCCATGCATATGAACAACATACAGCAGAAGTTGTACATTTTCTTAATACATTGTGTGTGCCTATTTTTCCCACAGCATTCAACCCGCTTAAGTTGCTAGGACTGTGGCTGGAAATAAGAGTTAAGAAAGACTCTATCCATACTTACTATTTGAAATATTTGTAACTGTAAGCTCAGAAGACTCGTCTGGCACATTACTGGTCCTGCTGCCAACCTCTGTACTCAGTAAATTTCCATCCATACTGCTGTTATTCAAACCAGATTCTGACATGCCATTTGGGTCCTGCACAATTCCTTCTACAGCTGAGGGCTCAATATTAACAAACCTGTAAAACAACACATACCGTGAAATCTCAAGTGCTCATAGTGGTGAATACCAAGCCTGTGAATTTCAGAGCACCTTACAAGACAAGTACTGAAGTTTCCAAGTAACCTGTTGCCCTCATTTTCAGGGTATCCTAACGATGGTAAAAGAAGGTTCCTCACGAACAGTGGTGCTCACCAACTGAACTACAGAGCATCATGTTTAAGACAACCGTAATCTTTTTGGAGAAAGAATTGGTATCACACAGCCTGAGTTCACCAGACATGAAGAAAATTCATGGGATCACAACACATCAAAAAGCTAAAGTTACAGGTACTTCCATTTTAAGGAGGTATAGGAAAAGAGAGTTAAATAGTTTACATATTAGAATCACACATTGACAAATCCTGATTGGTCAAGAATAAAGCCAATGTGCTTGACCAGAGTACAACTGGCACACAATCTTGAATGGTCACCTATACAAGCCAGTATTCTCTGGTGGTTATTCATCCACACACTAACACAGTTTCTTCAGACAAAAACCATCTTCCCTCTTCATTAACTGGGATTTCGCTAGATACCAACAACCAGAATTAAGTACAATAAACATAAGCAAACCTCAACATTTCTGAGTCTCCAACTTTTCTGGTGCTTAATTATTCAAGCACTATGCCAGAAATGATGACTAGGGAAGAGGAGGTTCATTTTCGGTCTTCTGTATACTTAGGAAACGGATACAAGGTGGGAGTGATTCATAACATACCTTGAATATCCAATGCATTACATGACATTAACTGTTTCATACTACAAATTCGAAACTCCTTTCATGAGGTACTCAGACAGAGTCATTAATGACATCAAACACCAGAGTATGAGTTCTGTTCATAATTACACTTTCCTCACATTACTTACTTACTTACTCCATGGAGCAGAGTTCTTCTTGACAAGCTAACCAGTAAACTTTGCAGCTAGTCAAGAAATTCCCCGCATTTATGGAACCCGAAAGTCCCTCACCGTACCCACAAGTCCCCGCCACCTGTCCCTATCCTGAGCCAACTCCATCCAGTCCCC